>ERZ779840.43-NODE-43-length-146352-cov-27.837242_pt1 | contig 146352 bp, 146 predicted proteins | sample MGYA00511561_ERZ779840 | MGnify/ENA primary metagenome ERZ779840 (study PRJEB29588, sample SAMEA2162036) | human gut metagenome | biome: human gut; feature: human-associated habitat; material: faeces | place: Denmark | collected 2008/2010 ...
TAGTTTGATGAGTTTCCGAGAAGCACTATTGCTATCTAAATAATATTCAGATATTGCAGGTCAGTTCAACCTAGTCTACAGGACGAACCGTGAGTTCTGCAGTGCCAGTGAGGATGGCAAGCGCGTTCTCTCGAGTCTCTTCAGGATGAGCCTGAATGAGAGCTGCTATGTGCTCAGTGAGCTCAGCAGGGTTTGCCGACGAAATGGAAGTAGCGACGATCGATTTGATAAGTGCGATGTTTTTCATAATGGTATTAGATGAAAAAGTTTAACATATAGACAGTTCAGATGCTTTGGTTTCTAAAAATAGAACTTTTGTCAGAAATATTTTACTCGAAAAAATTTCGATTTTCCATCTGAAACCCCCAGGGGGAGTTTTAATAGAGTATCCATATGTGTATACAATATATACAATATTCGTATGTATACATGATATCCATACACAAATCTCTTTTTCTAAACTCAATGGGGGGGGTTGTTTAAACAACCCAACAGGTATATAGATCTGTTCGAGCGCCTCCGCGAAGCGAGAACATATATAGATAGGTATCTCCCAGGGCATATAAGTGTATCTCCCAGGGTACTTTTTTAAAATAGGTGTATCAAAAACGACACCTTAGTGTATCTCCCAGGGCTATTTTTAAATTGAATGTACTATATCAAATTCTTATACACTTTAAATAAATATTGGTATAAATATTTGGTAATATTAAATAAATGTTATATCTTTGTAATATTAAAAATATTAATTTATGGATAATAAAGTACAACACATTCAAGTCCCTCATGATTTGGGGGTTGCAAAAGAAATTAAAATGAATCCTACTGATTATCTCATTTATGGTTATATGAGAAAAAATATGGATAAAGATACATTCCAAACTTTTGTTTCACTAAGAACTCTTGCAGAATTAGCAAGAGTATCTATTAATACAGTGCAAAGTAGTATTAAAAAACTAAATGCAGCAGGTGAAATTAAAATTCTAGAAAAGAAAAAAGGTAGGAGTAATATTTATGAGATTCAAAAATCGGGAAGATATTTTGAAAGATTTACTTACGAGTTTATGGATGCTGAGAATACTACTCCTGAAGAAAAAGGAGTTCTATTAGCAATGCAACAATACACTAGTACAAATGATGGACAATTTGCTATTACAACTAAAACTAATAAAGAACTTGCAGCAAAAATGGACATAAGTACTAAAGTATTAACTAGAGTATTTAGACAATTAGAAGATAAAGGTATTTTAATTACAAGTAGAACATCTGCTTTAGATAAAATATCAGGATTACGTAAATCTGCTAAACTTATTGATTTATCTTTAGTATGTCAAGCAATATTATTTGTAAATCAAAAAGTAGATCAACATTCAGAACAGATTGAAAAACATTCAGAAGATATTAAAAATCTACGTAAGGAAATTATGAAATTAAAACAAGAAAATGAAAAACTTTTAAGTAGATTAAATACTAATTCTGATTTTAATTTTGCATAATATGGATACAACAAATATGACTATAACAGATAAGACTACAACAGATAAGACTACAGCAGATTTGTCGGGTACTATTTCATTTCCTGGAAGTATAATTAATACAACACCTAATCCATATATAGGTATGGCAAGTACTATAGGGGTAGCGAGTGCTATGGCAAACTCAGTAGGTACTACAGTAACTAATCTAAAAAATGAATTAGAACAAAGAATCGCAGCTTTAGAAAGCGTAACAAGTTATTTATTATCTAAAGTTTCTGAATTAGAAAATAAAGTAGATAATTTAACATCTAGAATTTCTGAATTAGAGAATCCAAATCGTTGTAAATTAGATCCAGAAATAGGTGCTGTAATTTGTGATTTATAAAAATAATGTATATATTTGCAAAATAATATAAAACAATTATTATGAACGATATCACATACAGACCATTCATACGAGATAGTGCTTTAGGAGATATTAATATTCAAATTCCAAATCTTGAAATACCTGTATATAAACCCAGATATTCTCAACCTTTGGAAGATGATACAGAGACAGAAGTACAATCTCAAGTAGAAGAGATAAGAAATCCAGAACCAATAGTTCAAGAAACTACAGTTCATAAATTCAATTCTAAAAAGGATTTCAAAGATACAATGCTTCCTATTTATGAAAGATTATTAAAATCAAAAGGTTTAAATCCTGCATTTGCTAAATCATTAGTAGCACAAGACGGATTAGAATCAGCTTGAGGTTCTAAACCTGCAGGATCATATAATTTTGGAGGTATTAAAGGAAAGGGAACAACTAAACGAACTAGAGAAGTTATTAATGGTAAGGATGTTTATATAAATGATCAATTTAGAAATTTCAAATCACTTGAAGATTATGCAAACTTTAAAATTGATCTATTAAATAATAAACGTTATAACGCATTCTCTGGAGATATAAAAGAATTTGCAAATAGAGTTCATAGAGGAGGATATGCTACAGATCCAAGATATGCAAATATTTTAAATCAAGTTATAGCTTCTGCTAAACATGGAGGAGTATTAAAATTTCAACAAGGAGGAATTCAAGAAGGAAAACAGTGGCTTGAAGATTGATATAAATCACGTAAAGGTTTAGTAAAACAAAATGTTAAACAAGTTCTACCAATTCCTCTCCCTGTAACTGAATCTTTAGTATTTAATGCACTTAAAAGAAATTTAGATCTTACTAGAGCAAAGATAAATCCTAGTAAAGTTCCTGATAATGCTTCAGGAGTTTATTATCCGTTTGGTAGAAGAATATTTTTAACAGATGGATCAACTAGTACTGCAATTCATGAATGAACTCATAGTAGTTTACCTGATGCACAAGAGAAAGTAATTAAGAAGTATCAAGATAATTTCGGAGATACAATTTATGATAATAAAACAATTGCTCCCGATGAATATTTAGATAATCCTCAAGAAATTTATGCTAGATTAATGCAGTTAAGATATAGTATTAATGCAGATCCTAATCATAAATTTACTAAAGAAGAAATACAAAATATTAAGAAGGAACATTTAGATCATTATACTCTTACAAATAGACTTAAAAACTCAGAAGGTAAAGGTAGTTTCTCAGTATCACAATTTGATAAAAATGGAAAGATAATTCAATCAGAACCATTTAATCCTGAATATAAAATTGTACCTGAAGAGTCTACAGTTACTCCACATTATAATAAAGAGAATACATATAATTTATTGAATAGATATAGTGATGATTTCTTACTTTATTTATTTAATAATGTGGCTCAAGCGCCTACTAAAAAGAAGGATGCCACATTATATGCTCAGTTAGGGTTAAAACTTCCAGGTTTTCAAAATTCAATACAAGTAACAGATAATGAACGAAAACCAAACCTTAGTTATCCCGTAAATACTGAATATGGAGATTATATTCCAAATAGTAATTATCCTAATTTAGATTACTATCACAAGTTTGGACAAACTGATAATAAATTTAAAGAACTTGCAGAAATTCTTAAGCCTATATTTGTACAAGTATTAAAAGAAAAAAATTTGCCATTAACTCAGGTAGATAATTTAGTTAGACAAGCTGCTCTTGAAAGTCAATACGGACTTGATCCAAGAGGATCAAGAGGTTTTAATCTTGGAGGAATAAAATGGAATAATAACCAAACAGATAGAGAATGAACAAAGCATAAAGATGGAGAAAAATATATAGACTTTGAAAATCTATATGATTATGCACAATATAAAGTAGATTTACTAAATTCTAGATATAATGCACTAACCGCTACTAGCACAAATGATTTTGTAGATAGACTTCATGGAAACAATGATACTAACTCTAATTATAGTCAAGGTAAAGATAATTATATAAGAACTTTAAATCGAACAACTTCACTTAATAAATATCTTTCAAATAATGGACAATAAGTTATATGATAAAGTAATAACAAAACTGCAAGATAAAGATACTCCAAAAATTGAATTAAAAGATTATGGTTTTTATAAAAATGCAGCTGTAACTTTTATTAAAGATTCAAAAGTATATTATGCAGTTTTAAATAATGGATCTAATGGTAGTAAAAACTCTATATTAAATCCAATGAAAGAAGTAGTTTCAATTATGGAACTATTAAAACAAGAACATGAAGAAATAGATGATGTTACACTTTGTGACGTGTTCATTGATATTCCAGATGATGTTTATACTTGAATATTTGTAATATATTTAAAATAAACTGATAAATACATAAATATATAAATACATGTTTGCATTAAGAAAAATTTCAAGTAATGGAGGTGAAATAAATTTCGATTTAGGAGACTATTATAGTTTAATTACAAAAGAACATTCTCCAGAAGAATTTGAAGATAAAATGAAAGATCATCCTTTTTATGATAAAGCCTATGCTTTTATTTACTGAAAAGATGAAATATTACCGTTATATAAAACCCAATACAATTATATTGTTTCTGAAAACGGAACAACTTATAGTAACTTAACATATAAATAATATGAAAACAATGACTTGGAAAACAAAATTAATTATTGCTGCAATTGTAATCGCTTTAGTATTAGCAGGTTGTGGTATTGTATCAGCTATGAGCTTTGGGAGTCTCTTACTTGCAATAGTAAGCTTTGCAATAGGAGCTGCTTGTGGATGATATGCAAAAAATATTTATGATAAGTATTTTAAAGATAAATAATGAAAATATATAAAATATTCTACATATTAGGATTAATGTTTATGGCATTATTCTTCCTTAGTACATTATCTACAGGAACTCCATTATATATCTTAATAAGCCTAATATGTTTTTTAATTAGTGCAAAATATTATAAAGAATAATGATAAAACAATTTATAATGCAGAATATTGCGAGGGGGGAAGAGGTTACTACTATAAGTTATGTAATAGGAGCAACTCTCTTTAGTAAAGGAGTATCAGAATTAGTATATGTTGATGAAACTTATGCGCACCACCTTTTAAAGCGATGAAATAATGAGTTAATAACCAATTTTACAATTGAAGTTCCAAAAAATATATTAACTTCTTTTTGAGGTCTTCAATTAAAGTGGGTGAATCCTGATTATAATGATGATTATAAGAGTTTTGTTCAATCTTCTGTATATATGGATGGAACAGATATTACAAATTATGCTTATATTGAATCAGGTACTGCATCTGATGCATATATTAATTTTAATGTTTTAACTGATGTTGGAATTATTAGAAAAAATCTAACTATTACAATTAATCAACTTCCTATCAATGTGTTCTATTTAACTTATAATTCTATTAATACGCCAACTGTTACATATGTTAATTTTAATCTTAATTCTAGTCTAGGTGTTACTGAAACAACAAGCTGTAAACTAACTTATGGAGCTGAAAGTGCAACTACTATAAAAACTGTAACATTACCAGCTGGAGAAAATATAGTAAGAGAACAAACTGGAACATTTTTTGCTACAGTTCCATTAAATATGTATATTGCTCCAAAAGAGTCTTCTAATATATTAAATAGACCGAATCTTTATTCTGGATTTGTTTGTATGAATTTTGATGACGCTTACTTATATAATTCTACACCAGATGAACTTTTAAGTTGAAAAGAGGTTCAAACTAATCTCTGAGATAATGCTATAAGTAAAACTAAAGTTACATTAACTTTAACAACTACTGATGGAGATATTGTAAGTGCTCTTACGATGTTACCTATAGATGGTAAAACTTTAATGTTCTTCTTTGATCCTAGAAGTAATATATATAACCAAGCAGTTGAATCTATGACTTTTAAAGACGAACATTTAGGGTATAATCTTAGATATGAATTCCCAAGTAGTACTTCTGCATGAACAACCCAGATACAATTAAATGGACAATTTATAGGTCTAACAAATACTGGAACCTTAGAACCTGTTCCATTTAGGGGAAAATATAAAATATAATAAAAAAGGAACCCAATTGGGTTCCTTTTGTTTTAAGTTCTCATTTCTACACTAAATACTTCGAAATTAATCTCTACGTTTTCTCATTTTGGAAGACTGACTGCAGTTACAAATCCTCATGAAGAAGACATAACTAGATAACAATCAACATCATTGTGTGTTTCTATTTCATTTGTATCTATATTTCTTATTGTAACATTAACTCTTCCTATATTATCCATATCATGTATTTCGATTCCACCTACTTTTATTCTACATATTGCAGTAAATGTAAAATAAGTTAATTGAGGTTTTAATAATATGGGGCTTCCCATTTCTTTTACTAAAGAGTAATGCGCATTTTGTCCTCAAGGTTGATGACTTGTATATACTTGTGGTGGATAAGATACAGGTGTAAAATCAGAATACATTCCTTCATCTAATGGCAATTCTTCAGAAATAGTTATTCCACTATCTTGCGATAATAAACATAATTTTGCCTCCTCTGTGTTTGGAACCGCAATTAAAGTTTTTGTACTTCCTTCAATTCTTTGGGCTCCAAAATCATTTACATATACCTCTATAGATTTATATTGAAATAAGTTCCCCCCCCCTATTTTGGGATATAAATAATTTATTCATATTACGTTGTTACAAAATCCGTCCCTTTACATACAGGACATGACGCTGGAGCTACAGCACCTTGAGCTACATATCCACATCTTGTACATGTAAATTTCTTTGTTGCAATAAATGTAGCACCAACAGAATATACTGTAGTATCATTAAGAGTAGCTATATCTCGTGCAAATAGTTTAGTATTATTTCCAATATCTTCTGATTCTGTAAATATCATAAAGAATCCTTCATTTGAATAATTTATAAGGTTCTGTATACATGTGTAAGAACTTGCATCACTAATTACAAAATGACATGTAGAAGAACCTGCTCTTATCATTAGGTCAGACTCACCTATTCATTGATCCCAATCTGCAGGCATTATAACACCATCTTCTGCATATTCATTTCATAAAGAAGTAATTGATGCAAATGTTGCTAAAGAAGAATTCTTTGGATTTCCATTAGGGTCATTAATGCCATTAAATAAATCTACAGGAGTATCTAATTCTTGTGTAACAGAGTCTCCTGTAAAAAGAAAATCTCTAGAATCAGGAAATTCTATTATATTAAAAGCAATCGGATATCCAAAAATGCCTCAACTTCTTTGAATCTCTTCTATAACATTAACATTATAAGGTGCTGCAACTGCAGTTAATGTATTATAATTTCCTGAAGAATCTAAATCTGTAGGTTTTGCTAATTGTAATATGGCATGGAACTCATCATTACCCCCATGATACGTGCAGGTAGCTACTAACACTATACTTTCAGGAAATGGTGCTAATTTAATCTTGTTTATATTTTGTGATATAAATGTTTTCATTTTCTTTTATTTTTGTTTCTTGTTCAAATTCAAGAATTTTACTATAAAACTCAAAAAAGAATTCTTCGAGTGTTATCTTGGAATTCCTTTTTGCATTTTCTAATAAATCATTCATAGTTATTACCGTTTAGGAACTCCTCCAAACTTATCAGCTTGATTTTCTGGCCAAACTGAATAATAACTTTTAGCTCTAAGTTTAGCACTAATTCTTCTAAGACCTACTCAGCAAATACTGCATAAACCAGGGCCAGGTAAATAAAGCCATCCTCATCTAATACTCTGTCTTGTGTGGCCTCATTCATGATCTTTAATGCTGTTTCTATTATATTTTCTAGCAGATTCACCCATTAGAATATATAATCCTAATGAAATACCTCCAGGAAAGTCGCCAGCATAAATTGGAATTTGTTTGTATGTTTCTTTATACTCTACATTATAGAGTTTGGTTAAGATGAGACCTAGGAGACACTGTGGGAACTCCCAGATCCATCTTAATAGTTTAATATATCATTTCATATGTTATGCTTTAAAAAAATATAATTTTTTACCTTTAGTATTTCCAATATCAATGTGTAATCAAGAGATTTCACCTTTATTGTCTCATTTTTCCACACGTATAGGATACCTAAGTTTATCTTGATTTTTATCAAGAATTTCTCTCATCTCTTTAGCAGTTAATTTAGTTGATATTAAATCAAAAGCTTGTCCTTTGCAATTTCCAATAATTGCGATTTTGCCATTTCTTCGAGTTATAATAGTCTCATTACGGTTACTAACACATCAAACATATCCAGAAAATTGTTTTTTAGATCAATCCTTTTCGTTAATTCTAGTTTCAGACCTATTTAAGTGGATATATAAATGATGTATTTCACGAATTGTAGTTTCAATATTATTACATATTACTTTCTGATTTGTAAACGATCTTTTAATACATCGCATTCCTGCAAGTATACTCATTTTTTGCAGCATATCGATATTATGTTCGTCTGTAGAGTATATGGTCATGCAGTTACAATTAGTTCGTTTATCAATTGTTCCATCAAATTTAGCATATGTAATTAATAATTCCTTCAATATATAAGAGGGAAGTTCTAATACAGTATTAGGTATTTTCTTATTCTTTCCAATTATATCTAAAACCGACTTTGTGACTTTCGTTACTGGAAGTATATATTGCCAACAATAATAAGGATCGCCATTTGATAAATAATAACTAATAACTTTAGTTTTACTATAAGATAGATTAAGATTATATAGAATGTTTTCCAATTCATTAATATCTCTTTCTTTAACCAACTTAAATACAAAATTATTATATTTTCTAATATTTTTTTTAGAAATTGAACCATCAGCAATAACTGCCATTGCTAATCGCCAAATATTTAAATCAAAATCTTCACTAACACTTAAGTTATTAGCAGCATTCATTATTTCTCTACGTTTGCCAAATGAATCTTTTGCTAGTTCAAATCTATAAAACTCACGGTCTTTATAATTATTCTTCGCCTTAGTTAAAAGTCTATGCTGATCTGTTACAAAAATATCAATTAACTTATTTTGTATTTGAATTATTTTTCCGTCATATTTTTGAAAGAAATATTGTTGAATTGGCACTATTTCTATTCCATTCTTATCTATATTATAACTATATACTTTGTCATTTTGGATATCTATTGTATTATAAGTTTTTCAACCATGGTTTGTAAGTATTTCAGTATTTATATCTATACAATGGTAACTATTTTTAACTCCTACACCACATCCTGGCTCTCTATAACCACTATAATTTCTAGATCCACCTGCTGCTCAGTTATTACAGATCAGAGGAACTCCTAAAATCTCTCTAACGTTCTCTAAAGCTTTAAGTGCTTTTGGATCTAAAAATTTTATAGCATCATCTCCATATTCTTTGTAGATATTTGATGATACTAATTCTTTTACTTGAAAATACTTGTTTGCTTGCATTTAGTTAAATGGATTATATAAACATGCTCAAGCGTGCTCTATAAAAATTTTATTTCTAATATAGCTATTATTAACTGAATTTGATAATGTTCTAAGTTCGGAACCTTTATATAATCAATGTTCTCCCTCATTTGAAGATTTTATTATTAAAGGTTTGAAGTTAAATTCTTCAGATAAAGATTTTATTATTTTGTTTTCTTCCTTAGCATATCCATCAGCATCATATAGCCCATAGAAATCTTCTTCTATAATTACTGCTTCTAGTTGAGGTTTAATACCAAAAACCTTAAATCGTTCTCACTCTATTTGTGCTAAAAATCCTGAAGATAATCTTTTTGAGACTGTATCAATATAAACTCTAGCATTATACTCTGTAGCTGTTGTAATAATATCTGGCATTGCTTCTTGTAGAGATTCAAGAGTGCCAAAAAAAAGATCTCTCCCAATTCTCTTTTGTAAAAGATTTCCATCTTTTGATCTTGAAAGAATTATAACCCTTACATAATAATCCTTTTCAAAGTGCAAAATAGGTTTTAATATTTCTAAATTATTTATCATTATCTAAGATATGTATATATATTAAATATAAGATAATCTCCTATCAGACTTTCGTCTATGTAATTTGTATTAACAACTATCTGTGATTGTCCAGGTACTATTGGAATTAGGATATTTTCTACTGCACTAAGCACAGTATCTATTTCTCCTCCAAAATAGTATGAAGTAATATCGTAACTAACACCCATATACATGTCAGAAGCCATGCCTCCTCGATTTAAGCAGTGTAATTTTCAATCAGGTCTTGTTAAACTAGATACTAAATCTGTTCTTTTTGCCCAAGTAGTACTTAGTGCAGTTAAGTAAGGTTGTATACCTGCTGAGAATTCTCTACTAATAGGATTTTTCAATGTTAAAATACCTTGGCTAGAATTATATAAATCAGCATTAAATATTCCTTGATAAGATCCAAACTGAGAAATATCCATATATAAATTACTTGTTACTGCAACATATTCTCCACCTGTTTCAAGTGCTGTAGGGTTAGTATACATATACTTTGAATTCGGATTAAGTACTTCAATAGTTGCAGATTTAAGTACCATCCTTTCTATAGCAGGTATAGAGAATAATAAATATCCAGGAATAGCAAAATTTTTATTATCTCCTCCTATACCTGTATCTTCTATTGTTCTTATAGTAACTGTTTGATTTATAGGCACAGAAGTTGTTACACCTTGGTATGTTGTAAGAGTTAGTTCAGCAGTTATCTTAAAGAAAGCCTCATTATCATCATATTCTAAAGGATAATCAAAAGATACACCGAATAAACAATTTGCTGTGTTTAGTGTTTCTGCTGGTGTATCCTTAATAACTGTAGTTGTATAATTTGGACCATAAAAATATAAATGAGAATTATTTATTTTAACCCCCCCCTATATTCTGAGATATGAATTGTTTAATCATTTTTATTTTTCTTATATCATATACCAACAATACTATCTATTCCTAATAATGAAGTACTACAGATAAATAATAGTTGAACTATTTCTGGAGCTGGTATAACATATATTGTACATCATATACAGATGAATAGACATACTAATCATCCAAGAAATCCGCACACTCTTTTACTGCTTAATCCACTATGAGCAGTAAACATCTTTATAAAGAAATTTTTCATAGTTATGTATTTTATAACTATGAAAGTAGTAGTTTTTATTTATTTATTTTTTGTGCCATCGCTTAGCTTGAATAGCAAAATTTGCTCTCTTCCTTTGAAGAGGTGTTGAGTTAGGATTATTCATTACATCATGTGCGTGCTCCTGAACACTTTTTCCAGCAGCATTAGCAGATTTTGTAAATTTTCCTCGATTCTTCTTTTTAATATGGATCTTACTTCCATTCTTCATCATTTCAAGATAACCTAACATAATATTATCAAGATTACCTTTTTCATCTGCAGGTTTACTATACGCCTGCGCAATTTTGTTTAAAATTTCATCGTTGTATTTCATAATTATAATATTAATAATTGAATATGCACATTATTTGTGCAAATATAGTTATTTATTTATTTAAATACAAACATTTTACTGATTTATTTGGATATACAAAAAAATTATTATATATTTGCATCATCCAAATAAAATTATACAAATAATTTAAAGAAATAGATATGGCTAAGAAACAACACGATTTAAGCTCAGGACTCTCATGACTGGGGACTATCCTACAGTATATTAGAGATTATGGAGTATGTAGTATCTTTAAAGCCTTAATCATCATGTTTATGTTAAGTATTACTTTGAGAATATGTTATGATCCAACATTTTTATTTGATAAGTATTCAGAATATATGAGTCAGAAACATTCACAAGAATTGTTAAATAGGATTGATGATGATAAGAAAGTTAAAGATCTACTTCCAAGACTATTATATATGTCAGGTGCAGATAGAGTATGAGTAATACAATATCACAATGGTATTTCTGATTGATTATATGGTTCTATGCGATTTGAGTTATGTGGAGAAAACGCACACTCAATCAAAGAACAATATGATAATTTTCATCTTAGTTGATTAAATCTTCCTGATTATTTAAAAACACATAATCAGTTTATCGGTAACTTAACTACTTTAGAACAAATAGATCATGTAATGTATGATCGATTTAGAAAAAATAATGTAGAATATTTAGCATGTACTCTACTAAAAGATGATACTGGAACTCCAACAGGAATTTTAGGATTCACTTGAGAAAAAGAAAACGAAGTAGGATATGAAGATAGTACTATTAAAGAGAATTTAATTAGATACAGAGCAATAATAGAACAATATATAAAACCAAATATAATAAACAATGCCAAAATTAAGTAATGTAAAGGAAAAATATGTTAATGGATATCAAGTAGACAAAGAAACAGAAGATGTTATTTATTCAGATGCAAAACATCTGTACTTAGATAAATATGACAATAAGCCTTATGTATCTGTAACAACATTGATACATAAATATGTTAATGAGTTTGATTCAGCATTCTGATCTGCATATAAAGCTTGCGAAGCTTTAGTAGAACCAGAAATTTTTAAAGTTGTTAAAACTACATTACTAAATACAAAACGTTGAAATCCAACTTTACTTGAAAAGTTAAATATCAACGAAGAAGAGTTTGAAAATAAACGGGCAGAAATACTTCAATCGTATGAAGTAGAAAGAAATAAATCTTGTGAAAGAGGTACAAAAATACATGCTCAATTTGAAAACATGTATTATCAATCTGAAGAACAAGATCTAAAAAAGTTTGGACTTGGAGGAAAGTTTACTTGCAAAAAAGGATACTATCAGTTAGATTTAGAAAAAGGAGTATATCCTGAATTTATGATTAGTTATAAATCAGATGATGGAATACTAAGAATTGCAGGACAGTTAGACTTACTCATTAAAGACGGTAATGATATTTATATATACGATTATAAAGGACTTCCCCTAGATACAAAAATTCCAACTAAAAATGGATGGACAACAATTAAGGATATAAAGGAGGGAGAAGAGATATTTGATAAAGAAGGAAATATAACTAAAGTGTTACATAAATCAGATATCCATTACAATCCGTGTTTTAAAATAACTTTTGATAATGGAGAGTCGATTGTGGCAGATCATGAGCATAGATGACTTATTTCTTTTAGAAACATAGATAAAACATTTAGGGAAGTAGTTATGACTACAGAAGATATTGCAAAGTGGTTAATTGATAAACCAAGAACCTCATACAATATCCCAAAAATAATGAACGCAAATCCTCTAAATCTTCCAGAAATAGAACTTCCCATAGATCCTTATATACTAGGATGTTGACTCGGAGATGGTTCTAAGTCATGTGGAATTATCACTAATATAAACTCTAAAGTATGGGAAGAAATAGAAAATAGAGGATATACTTTTGGAGAAGATCTTTCTGACGGAAAATCTGCTGAAATGCGAACCATATATAATATTAGAAAGAAACTTAATGATCTAGGAATACTAAACAATAAGTTTATACCTGATTTATATATGAGAGCCTCTTATCAACAAAGACTTGATTTGCTTAGAGGTTTAATGGATACCGATGGCTACTATCATGAATCTAGAAAAAGATTTGTAATGGGAACTACTCAGAAATGACAAGCTGAAGATTTATTAAGGTTAGTAAGTACATTAGGTATAAAAGCCACTGTTTTTGAAGTAGATAAAAAATGTAATGGAAAGATATTTAAAGGATGGGATGTATGTTTTTCAACTGATGGATTAAATCCCTTTTTAGTAAGAAATCAAGATATTGACTTCCCATCTAAAAATAAGAATACATTTAGAAATATTGTATCTGTAGAAAGAGTTGATACAGTAGCAACGCAATGCCTAGAAGTTGACAGTCCATCACACACGTTTTTATTCGGTGACTCAATGATAGTTACACATAATACTAATAAGAAATTAGAAAAAGAATCATTTTATAATAAATTTACTAAAAGTAGAACTATGATGAAATTCCCAATGGATAATATTATGGATTGTAATTTTTATCATTATTCGTTGCAGTTATCATTATATGCTTACTTACTACAAAAAATTAATCCAAACTTTAATATTAAAAAATTAGTATTAATTCATATTGATCACAACAATCATATTTCAGAACATGAATGTGATTATTTAAAATCAGATGTTGAAAGAATGCTTAAACATTATAAAAGAGACGTTAAGATTAAATCTGAATTAGATTTAGATAAACCTATAGTATTTTAATTATGGGACTAATAGATATAATTAGTGGACATGTTAATGAAGCAATTAATAAAAATGAAGACTTATCTGAAAAAAGATTAGCAATTTGTAAAGAATGTCCATTATACAAAGAAACACCAATGGGTCCGATATGTAATCCTAGATTATATATTAATGAAAATAATAAAACAGACTATTCAGATAGACCAAAAATTGGATATAGAAAAGGATGCGGATGTAGATTATCTGCAAAAACAAGACTTGCACATGCAAGATGCTTAGTAAATAAATGATAATAAGTTAAATTTAAAAATGTAAATGATTATGGGAAAAAATCTTTTAGGAAATGCACACATGCAAGAAATGGGAGTTCATCTTATGGGAGCAAATATTAAACATGAAACGAAGGAGTTAACTCCTGAAGAAATTGCTGCTCTCAATAAAAAAATGGAAGAAGAACAGCTTTTAACAGCAAATAGATTACTTGAATTAAACAAAGGCACAAAAGATGCATCTAAAATGAGGGTAGCTGCAACAGGATATACTGTTATTATAAAACCATTTGAAAAAAATCCTTATAGAGAAATTAAGACAAGTGCTTCAGGTTTAATTCTTCCAGGAGATCTTTTTGCAGATACATATAAGTCTGATGATACTGGTGAGATGGAGAGAGCTGAACAATTTATTGCATGTGGTACTGTTATTTCTGCAGGACCCGAATGTAAATACGTAAAACCTGGAGAGGATATATATTACAGAAATTCTGTAGTACCTGTTCCATTCAATAATATGGGTTATTACGCTATCAGTGAACAAAACATTATATGTCGAGTAATTGAAAAGGACAAAGAATAATATGATAAACGAAATTGAAAAAACGTTTTTTAACCCAGGAGATGTAGTCACTTTAAAACATGGTGAACTTACATCTCCTGTTATGTATGTAGTAGAAAAAATTACACAATCATACAAACATGGTAATGAAATAACTAATATCTTTAAAGGTATTAAATGTAGATGATTTGATAAGAATATGGTTTTACGTGAAGCAGTATTCTCAACAAAAGATTTAAAATTTTATAAGAACAAGTAACTATGAAAGCTTATTTAAGTAATGGTATAACAATAGAAGGTACTGTAGCTGAAATTAAAGAGTTTTTAGAAGGACAGAATTATACAATTACAACTACTCCAAATACTACTCCTATTTGGATTTATCCTTCACAACCTTTAGATCCTAAATATAATAAATTTGAAATTACTTGCTCTACAACAGACATTAATAATAAAACAATATCATCATGGAACAAGAAGAATTAATGCAATTTGTTCAATGACTTCCATCTAAAGTAGAAGAATTTCAAAATAAAACTCCTGAAGAAATTGTAGGAAAACTAAATGAATTAGCACAAACAGAAGATGGTATGAACACTATTTCTGGATTGATTAACCAATTTAAACAAGAGCAATCTGCAGGAATGTTTAAACAAGGAGGCAAACTTGCCTATCTTGTTAATAAATTTAAGGATGGAGGATCTGCAAAGAATGAACGTAAAGAAAATAAGAAGGTTGTAAAAGAAGGTAAGAAATCTTCTAAATTCAATCGTACTGCATATAGAAATATGAAATCTGCTATTAAGGATCAAGATCTTGGATTAAGTAGAAGAGAAGTTAAAGCAGCTGCAATGAAAAATATTGTAGGAGATAATTCTAAACCTAAAGTAACAAAAACTGAAGGTTCAATTGTTTCTCAACCTTTATCTTTTGGAGTATCTATGAAAACTGGAATTACTCCTAAAGTAAATGTACAAACTAATGTTACTCCTGATTTATCTCAAGGTAATTTCAATCAAGCTTTTGCAGCAGCTAGAAGTGCAGGACTTACTAGCTTTACTTGAAATGGAAAATTATATGGAACTCAATTAGCTCCAACAGGACCCGCTCCTAAGAAACCAAAACTTCCACAATCTAATCTTGGATCAAGAAATATTTCTGGAGCAGAAGAAGCTGGAATGTCTGCAGCTAAAGGAATTAGACCTACAAATATGAATGAAGAATTAGTTATAACTAATCCTTCATATAGTGATTACATAGTGGCATCTAATTTAGGTAATCCTAATAGGTTTGATAGTAGATATGTAGGACCTAGAAGTATGTCGGTCAATTATGGAAATAATGCTACTTTAGGATCTATTCCTGTTGAACACCGCATCAATCCAAGAAACCTTGGTTCATTTTTCCAAGAAGGGGGTAAAACTACAACTAAAGTAAAGGTTAATCCAAATGATAGTGTAGCTGTTACTAAGGCGCTAAACAATAGGACAGGAGATCACAATGTACATGATGTATTTAATACTACAGGATTAGTTAGAGATTCTTTAATTAAAATAGGTTATAATCCTGTTATGGTTAATAGAATTGCAAATCCTATTATTTCTAATGCAGAAAGAAAATTAGATGAGTTTGCTCCAGAACAATATACACCTAGACAACAGAATCTATTAAAATTCTTACATCCGACAGGTATTCCTTACTGGGCAAATGGTACAGCTGATACTGAACAAGCTAAATCTAATGGATATAAATCTGAAAGAATAATTAATTCAGATGGATCTATAAGAGAAATTGTAACAAATCCAAAAGGAAAGCGTTCATATAGAGATATAAGTGCAGATAAAAGAGATACAACATATACAAACGATTTAAGTAGCATGTCACGTTCTAATAATCCTAAGTGGTGAAAATTTAGAGATAAAAAAGTTGAAAGACAAGAATATGATAAACGAGACAAAGCATTTAATAAACGTTTTAATCTAAAATAAGTAATGCTAGATTTATTCCTTTATGATAATGTAACATGTAATCTAAAGATTAACGAATACGAAATACTATTAATAAAGGAGTTTGCAGCGCTGTGAGATACAGAAAGAAATAAATGTAAAGAAGATCCAAAAGGAACAAAGAGGTTAAGAGCTTGAAGAGAATTTAAATATATATGGTTGTTTTGTGACTGGAAAAGTCCATATCAACAATACTTAGAGAGACAAAAGCATGATGCAGCTATGGAAGATTCTGGATTAACTCAAGAAGAATGAGACGATCCAGTCTTCCATGCAGCAGTTAGAAAATACATGGAAATCAAAGATTCTTCTAGAATACTTAGCCTTATAAAAACAGCGTATCGAACTCTTGAAAAAATGAGAGTATCTTTAGATAATATAGACCTTGAAGAGAGAGATAATAATAGTAAACCTATCTTTAAGGCAAAAGATGTATTAGCTGATATTGCTAGTATTGGAGTTATGGCAGATAAATTAAAAGAACTTGAGCTTAATTATAAAAAAGATCAAATGCAATCCAATGCTAAAAATAGAGGTGATGTAAAACCTGGATTTATGGATAGTTAAGTATGGTAAAGACAATTAAATCTTCAATGTCTCAAGCACGTAAAAAAATGCTTGAACAGATAAAAAATAAAGAAGAATCAGAAGTCAAAAGAAAGAAAACAACTAAAGAGAAATATAAAGAGCTTAGAGAATCAATAAAAGGTCCTGAACCAACTCCTCAATCTTTTTCAGATAAATTTGAAGAAGAATTAAAAAAGCAATTACAAGAAATGCTTGGAGATCAGAAAGAAGATACTACAGAACAATTTGAGTATACTGCAACTGATTTTTATAAAAAGAGAGATGGTTTGTGAGATGTGGCGGTCACCGAAGACGTACTTTACTTTGATCCAGAATTATCATATGAATTAACTGGATACCGCCCAATTAATGAAACTCAAGGTTTAGATTTTGATCCTACTCCTTTTAATGAACTAGCTCAAATTTATGATAGAACTGGATCATATACTGAATATCCTGCAGATTCAAAGCCTTATAATGATTTCTGAAGAGAACAATATAAACGTTGTACTGAAGGTTATACAGTTGGTAAATATAGAATTACAGGAGATCATTATTTCTTTTTAAATTTCTATAGAATGGAAGTTATTTCTGAAGGAGCTAGAGGTGGAGCTGGTCGTAATGAAAAGTTTCCTACATTTCTAGCTAAACAATATGAATTCTTTCATTATGTTGAAATGGCTGAAAGACTACATAAAGATGTAGCTATATTAAAAGCTCGTGGTATTGGACTATCTGAGATTGTTGCTTGTTTAGCAGTAAGACCTTATATAACTAATAGAGGTTATCGTTCTTTATTAACTTGCGCTGCAGAAGGTAAACTTACTCCTTTAAAAACTAAATGTTGAAAGCAGTTAAACTGATTAGACATGAATACTAATGGAGGTATGCGCCATTTACGGCAAAAAGTTAATAATGCAGATACTAAACGTGCATCTCAAGTTACTCCTGATGGAGTTGAATATGGTTGAATGTCAGAAATTGATTCAGTAATTGCTGATACATCTGATAAAATTCGTGGCGATCGTGTCGACAGATTAATCTATGAAGAAGCAGGATCTAATAAATATTTAACTAAAAGTTGGATTCAAGGTAATGCCCTTGTTGAGCTTGGTGGTTATCATTTTGGAACACGTATTGCTTTAGGTACAGGTGGTGATGATATGGCACTTGAAGGTTTATCAAACATTTTTGCAAAACCAGAAGGGTATAATGTACTTCCATATAAAAACTATGATACAGAAGATAGAAAGCCACAATTAACAGCTTTCTTTATTCCAGCTCATAAGTTTAGTTTGCGAGAAGAATTTTTAGATACAAGAGGAGTTACACAATCTGAAGAATTTAAAAAGTTTTATGAGGAAGAACGTAAAAAGCTAAGTGGTAAAGATCTACTTGATTATTGTGCAGAGCACTGTTTTATTCCAAATGAAGCGTTGTATAAACAGGGTGAAAATATCTTTGATTCAATTGCAATTGCAGATAGATTAACCCAAATTAGGATATTTAAAGCAGGATTAAAACCAGAATACGTATCATTATTATGAGATCGTTCTGGAGATACTCCTGATTTAACAAAAGTAAAAGTTATAAGTAATCCAAATAGTAAAATTGCTATATATGAAAGGCCACTTCGTGATGAAGATGGTCTTGTATTAAAAAATCTATATGTTGCAGGAATAGACTCTATTGACCAAGGTTCTGGAGATTCTTCTACCTCAACAGATGTATCTGATTTTTGCATAGTTATTAAGAAACGGATATATGGATTACAAGAAGCGAAATATGTTGCGATTTATAAAGATCGTCCTCGAGATATTCGAGAAGCATATGATGTAGCAATGAAATTATTAGTATGATATAATTGTAAAGCACTACTAGAACATACTAAGATTAGTATTGTTACATATTTTAAAGAAAAAAAGAAAGATAGTCTATTTATGAAACGTCCTGCTTCAACTCTTGGAGATATGAAAAGAGGCAACTCACAAATGATTGGTGTACCAGCTACAGAAGCTATTATTAAGCATGGTCTTGAATTAATTAATAACTTCGTTAATGATTATTGTTATTCAATTGATATTGATGAAATGCTTGAACAATTGCTAAAATATTCTTGAGAAAATAAACGAAAGTTCGATATTATTGCAGCTATGGAAATGGCGGAAATTGCAGATGAAGAATTAATGAATATACGACCTGCTGCTCAAGATAAATTAGCAAAAGAATGAGAAAATATTGGATGGTTCACTAATGAAAAAGGCTATAAAGAATATGGAGTAATACCGCAAAAGAATGGAACTCGTTGATAAAGTATATGAAATAATTGAAAAGGCTATGTGTGCATATTACACTGGAGACTTTACATTAACTATAGATGGTAATCAATGGAAATTAAGTTTAGATTTGAATCAATGAAAAGCTCCATTAGTTTTAGTCTATGAAGGTGATGAAGAAGGTTTTTTCGAATTTCTTGAAAAAGAACTTAGAAACAGACAACTAGATAGAACAAAATATTATTCTGGAGAAATGACTACTCCAGGTGAAGGAAATCAATATATAGTATTAGAATATGGTGATAGAGAATGAAGTAAAGAAGATTAATGATGCGATAGGTAATCTTGTATATGATAAAGTTGCTATAAGAAAAGCTTATGGATATTATCATTGTCGTAGAGATGCAGATCAATTCAAACACCTAGAAGAAAATTACGGAATTGGGACTCCTACATCAGTTAGTTTTACACCATTAATTAAGAAACATATTGATGTATTAGTTGGAGAATATCTAGGTTTAAATCAAGATTTAAAAGTATCTTGCAAAGATGAAAAGACTGTTTCAAATATAATGAGAGAAAAGCAACTTAAAATTAGTGCAGAAGTATTTAATTATTTGCAACAGTATTTAAAGAATAACATTATTGCAGCTATTATTGAAAACAAAGAAATTGTAAATGATCCTTTTATTGAAAAAGAGATCAACTCAATTCAACAAGATATTGATCAATCTTTCGTTTCAGAATATGAAATTGCTGCACAAAATATTCTTGATTATTTAAGACAATCAAGAAATATTGATTTAAAACGTAAAATGGCAGAATTACTTACAGATTTACTTGTTACAGGTACTTGTTACTATAGAGTAAAACCTACAGAAAGTAATTCAAATGTCAATATTGAAATTTTAAATCCTGTTAATACGTTTATAGAACGTAATCCAAATTCTCCTTATCTTGCAGATTCTAAGAGAGTTGTTATTAGAAAATGAATGTCAAGAGAGGATATCTTAAATACATTCAGATCAGAATTAACTACAGAAGCCGCTAAGAAAATTAGAGATATGCAACAAACTGCAGATTCAACATCTCCTACTTATTTGGTTAGATATGTTGGTAAACCTGCTGAGCCTAATTTACGAGCCGATAATTTACATACAGGTATTCTTGCAGGACTTGAAGCACATCCAGGATGGCCTGGAGATTATGATTCAATAGAACCTATAAAGAATCATCTTATTCCTGTATATGAAGTTGAATGAATTGAAGCAGATTATAAAACTGGAGAATTAACAAGACATGAAGGAGTAAAAATTGGTTCAGAAGTATATATTACTCGTGGAGAATCAAAGTATATTGTAAGAAGTGCAGATTGTCCTAGTAGATGTAGATTATCTGTTAACGGAATGTTTTTCTTAGATAAAAATGGAGATCCATATTCATTAATAGCACATACTATGGACCTACAGGATTAAATTATATGAGTCCTGTATAAACCCCGTGAATTGCTGGAAAACCTTAAATTGAATAATAGTAAATTTAAGACAATCAGCAGCTAAGCTTAGATAGAAATATCTTTGAAAGTTCAACGACTATCCGAAAGGAGTACACTTAAGTAAGTGGAAGTGCGGGGACAAGTTTAATTTAAAATTAATTATAAGTAGTTATGAAATATAATGAAACAGAATTTATTTGAATTAATTTTAAATCAAATTTGTATGATATAGTCTAATCTGCATGGTGACATGCAGCAGTCGAAAAGACGGATATAGATTAACGACCTATATCGAATAAACAATGAAATATGATTTACTTATATATTTTAGAGATAATCTTATTGCTTCTTCAGGAGGAGTTGGAGATTGGATGGATGTTTCTTTTATTCCTTCGTTTTTAGGTGAAAAATTAGTTGATAGAGTTAAAGCTTGGCAAGCATATAAAAAGAATGGCTTAGCATTAATAAATAGTAAGGAAGAAGGTAGTGAAGGTATGCCTAATACTATTTTTAATGGATTTGATGATACTGTTAAAGCTCAAGCCATTCAAGGTATTCAATTAGCTATTCAAGCTGTAGAACAACAAGCTTCTTCAATTACAGGAGTGTTACCTGAGAGGTTAGCTCAATATGAACAGAGAGATGCAGTATCTAATGTTCAACTTGGAGTTAAAATGTCAGGTTTATTAACTAAGCAATATTTTGAAACTATGGATATCATTTATAAAGAAGCTAATTATGATATGCTTAATTTAGCTAAATTAGTATATCCAAATGGTATTACTGGTACTATTGTATTAGGTAATAAATATTCAAGAATATTTACGGCACTTCCTGAACATTATACACTTACAGATTTTGATTTACATATTGAGGATAGTTCTAAGTCTTTTAAAGATATGGAAACTGTAAAGGCTCTTAATATTGAATTAATTAAAGCTGGAATGTCAGATCCTGATATGGCAGTAAGTATTGCAACTGCTAATAGTATGTCCGAACTTAAACGTTACGTAGCTAAAGCTACTGCTGTTAAGAAGGAAGAAAATAATAGTGTTTCTCAATTGCAGCAACAACTTCAGCAATATGAACAAAATCTGCAACAGTTACAGAAACAAAATGAACAATTACAAAGAGAATTAGGTCAATCACAAAATCAACTTGAACAAAATAGTCAAGTTAGACTACAACTTGAAGCTGAAAAAGTAGCCATTGAAAGAGAAAAAGTTAAAAATGATAAGGATTATAACGATAAACTTATTGAAACAAAACAGCAACAAGTTCAAATTCAAGCTGCAGAAACAGTTGATACTAATCCTTATAATGATAAAATAAAACAAGTTGTATAATATGAATAAAAAAATAAATATTGATGTAATTGTTAGATCTGATTGTAAATTAATTGCTGTAGATAATAGTGATTATTTAGGTGTAGATTTAAGTCAGTATATAATGTTAGAATTTCTATCTTATAATACTGACGAAAATTTGCTTCCAGAATCAGTAAAAATAAGAAAGGAATTACATAATCGGGGACACTATTTAAGTAGATTTGCATCTGAATTTACATTAAATGTTGACGGAACTTATTCTTATTATAAATTAGTAGTTCCACAATTAATGCATTTTCAAGACGATAAAGAGCCTGATAAATATATTAATTTAATAGATGAATTATTTTTTTTAAATGGGGATCTTTATAAATCTAATATTACAGACCAGGAAGGATATACATTAGACGAAGTAATTGAAAATTCTGAAATTATTGGTTATAAAGAAGCATATGAATTTGTGCAAGAAAATAAGGCTTCACAAACTTTCTATTGTCCAATAAAAAATGTCTTTAGTGTTTGCAAATTACAAAGATGTTTAGTATATTTGCAACGGCAATTACTGTTGAATAACAGTAAAATATGTAGTTATGATAAATGTAAAACAGATGAAAATTTAAGGAATCGCAGAGATTTCTTATTAAGTGCTATGTATGTGTTTGATTATCTAAAAGATATGGGGAACTTTACAGAAGCGCAAAGAATATTAGATAATTTATCTTCATGTAATTCTTTATGTGGAGAGGAATTAGGTAATATAAATAATAGTTGTGGTTGTGGAAATTCTATATAATGAATTATATAAAATATTTGTTCAAGAATTAATTAATATTAATATTGGGCATTTACCTGATAAAAAAGCATTATTTACAATGAACGAATTAATTAATGCAATTGATTATATTGAACACGGTAATCCAACTAATAATGAAATAATCAAAATAATTCAATATTATGAAGAGATCTAATGTTAATGTAATCATAGATAATGCAATAAATTCTCAAAACTATTATAGAATGTATAGTTCTAGAGATTTTTATAAAGGAACATCTTTTAAGATGGCAGGAGCCTGAACTCCAGACACTCATTATTTCAACGATGAACATATTATTGATTTTATATCTTGTGAAGGAGCTTTATTGTATTGTCTAAGAGGTCATTTATCATCAGAATGAAATAAGCCGAATCTAATTTATAAAGACGATATAATTGTTGGTGTAGAATCTAATCCGTATTGAGCTTTTATTATGGGAAATAGTGGTAAAGGTCAAAAAGGAGATAAAGGCGATATTGGTCCTATCGGACCAAGTGGAACTGATGGTATTACTCCACAATTAAAAATTGAAGACGGTCGTTGACTACTTTCAATGGATAAAGGTCAAACTTGACAAGATATAGGCCAAGCTACAGGTGATCCTGGGCAAAATGGAACTGATGGAAAGAATGGCTCTGATGGAATTGGGGTAATTCCTGGAGGAACTACTGGTCAAGCATTAGTTAAAAAATCTGATGCAGATTATGATACAGAATGAAAAACTATTTCTGAAGGCGGAGAAATTCCTAATTTTGATGCAGAAGTAGCTAATGTTTCTTCAACAACTGAAGCTAATGCTAATGTAGTTTTAGAAGGGGATATATTTAAATTTAGTTTTGGATTACCTAAAGGAGCTGATGGTAAAGATGGGGAAGATGGTAAAGATGGAGAAGATGGTAAGGACGGAACAAACGGAACTGATGGTTCTAATGGAGAAGATGGATTAAGCATTAAGTTAATGTATGCAAAAAGTAGTAGTGTTAATACTCCTCCTATTGTAAATAAAACTAATACAAATCCTGGATCTGTATGAACTACTGTTGTTCCAATTCACACATCCTCTGAAATTATATGGTCAATTACAGCATCTTTTAGAAATTCTAGTCTTGTTGGAGAATGATCAGATCCTGTTCAAATGACAGGAGAAAAAGGACAAGATGCAGTATCGCCAAACTGGAAAACTTATGTTTATAAACTAAGTGATAGTAAACCATCAAAACCCACAGGAAATAGTCCTAGTCCATCTGGATGGGAAGATTATCCTACAACTAGTGGAAACTGGTGGCAATGTATTGGAACAGTTAATGGAGAAACAGGACTTGTAACTGAATGGTCAGAAGTAATACCAGTTAATGGTAGAGATGGCCAAGCTCAAGATGGTAAATTTACAGAATTTAGATTTGCAGTGAATACAAGCAATTCAAATCCTCCTACATTAAATGCAACAATAAGAACTCCTTCAGGATGGTCTGTAGTTCCTCCTGAAAAATCTAAAGATGGATATCTTTGGATGACTACAGCAACTATTAATCCTGACGATACTTTAAATACAAACTGGACTACTCCAGTTGTTATAAGCGGAGAAAATGGAACTAATGGAACAGATGGAGTTCCAGGAACTCCAGGAGCAGACGGAAGAACTACATATTTTCATATTAAATATTCTGCTGTTGCTAACCCTACTTCTTCAAGTCAAATGACTGAAACTCCAAGTACATATATTGGAACTTATGTAGATTTTACTCAAGCAGATAGTACAGATCCCTCTGACTATACTTGGGCAAGATTTGAAGGAATTCAAGGAGAAAAGGGAGAACAAGGAATCCCAGGTACTAATGGAGAAGATGGAAAAACAAGTTATCTACATATTAAATACTCTAATGATGGAGGTGTAACCTTTACAGGTAACAATGGAGAAGATCCAGGTGCTTGAATTGGAATTTATGTAGATTATAATATAAATGATAGTGATGATCCTTCTGACTATAAATGAACTAAAATAAAAGGAGAACCTGGAATTACTGGTGATCCTGGTCCAGCAGGTAAAGATGGAGTTGATGGGTTACCTGGAATTGGTATTGAAGTTCGTTATTGCTTAGGAACTACAACTATTTATGGAGGAACAAGTACTCCTGGAACAACAAGACAGCCAACAGGTTGGAATTTAGCGGTTCCAACTCCAACTGAAGAGACTCCTTATATTTGGTTTATTCAAGCTAGAGTAAATTATACAAGTAACGCTGATAAAGTTGGTACAATTGAAGGTAGTTGAAGTACTCCTACTAAATTAAGTGGAACTAATGGATTAAATGGAGAGAATGGTTCTAAAGGACAAATAATTTATCCTGAAGGTATTTATAATGTTAATACTGTATATCAAGGAACCGCAGATAAAACTCCTTATGTATATGATTCTAATGATGCTAACTATTATGTTTTAAATATAGTAGGAACTTGGCAAGGAACATTACACAGTAATGAATCTCCTAGCACTGATACTAGTAATAGTTGAGTTAAATTAGATGCATTTGAAGCGCTGTATACTAAAATTGGGATTATCGCTAACGGTCTTATTGGATCTGCTGTATTTAATGGAAACTATATGTTTAGCCAACAAGGTATTGATGCAAGTGGACAAACATCTACACAATATCAAAACTTTGATCCAGAAATTCCTACAGGAGGTGAGTTTACTCCAAATATACTATTTGATTTTAGAACTGGAGCTGGACATATGGCTGCTGGAAAGATTAAGTTTGGTAGTGATGGAAGTGTTGATTTAACTAACATTAAAATTAATAATGCTATTATTCAAAACATTAAACAATATAGTCTTACTCAGTCATCTGATCCACATATACTAGATTCATTATATTCTGAAATTATATATTCTCCAACGATACATGAAGATGTAACTCTTAAAGTAAATGCTTCTGAATATCAATTAAATATTGATGATTCGTATTCTGGAGTAATTCATAATAAGTCTGATAAACAATTATTTATATATCCATTTGATAATGGAAACGATGATGAATCTATTAAAATTTGTGGTTATTATAATGGTAGACTACTATTCAGTTATGATAAGCCAATTCTTTTTAATGCTTCTCAAATTTTACTTCCAGCTGGAGGAGTATTGGAATTTAAATTTGTTCCATCTTCAATAGTTAATAATTACTATGTTGGAACAATTTGAGTAGAGAATACATCAGATTTTGAGTTAAAAACATGGAAACAAAATGGAACGCTACGTTCAGATCTTTATTATAAAAGCTATGACGATTATAATAGTGATTTATTTTTAGCATGTGGAGAAGTTTGTTTTAATTCATCTGGGGTGCCATCTTTATCTGATTTTTCTAGATGTAGAACTGATTTAGTATTAACTGTAAGTCAATCTGGAAAATTTTCTGCAAATTTAGATTTAACAAGTATTTATAACGGTAGAACTTTATCAATAAGTACAATAGCTTTTTCACAACCTATATGAGATGGAGCTATGCTAAAAATGTTCTATGGTTCAGCAAGAGGCAGTATTAATGGAGCTTTTTTAGATGTAAGAACTGCAGACGGCAAAGTACCAACAACAAGTATTAATGTTCCATTTTTAATATTAGGATCAAAATAATAAACTATGAAAAAAAATAATATATTACCTACTATAGATCTACAAAATTCAAGAGAGTATTCTGGAGCTTATAATTCAAGAGATTTCTATAAGGGAACCTCCTTTAAGATGGCAGGAGAATGAATAACAAATACTCACTATTTTAATGACGAATATATTATAGATTTTGTATCATTTGAAGGAGCTTTATTGTCTTGCATTAGAAGTCATACATCATCTTCGTTAAATATGCCTGAATTAGTTCGAGAAAACGATAAAATTGTTGGTATTAAACCAAATCTTTTCTGAGCTTTTGTAATGGCAGGAGTTGAAGGACCTGTTGGTAAAGTATGAGTTCCTGAAGTTAAAAATGGAATAATTTCTTGGAAATTAGATGATGAAACTCCTACTTCAATTCCTTCAACAAATATTATCGGTCCTCAGGGTCCAGAAGGAAAAACTCCAGTTCTTGGATTACTAAAAAAAGGTGATTTATACTATTTAACTGTAAACGGAAAACCTTTAAAAGATCCAGAAACTGAAGAAAACGTACCTGTACAAGGACCTAAAGGAGATACAGGAAACCCTGGTCCAAAGGGAGCTGATGGAAAAACACCAGTATTCAAAATAGAAAATGGTAACTGGATGCTTTCCTATGATAATAATAAATGAGAAAACCTAGGTAAAGCTGTAGGTGAGGATGGTGTAAATGGTAAAGATGGGAAGAATGGAAAGGATGGAATAACTCCTTATCTTCGAATAGAAAATGGCCGTTGGATGCTTTCAATGGATAACCAATCTTCATGAAAAGATATTGGTCAAGCTACTGGAGCAAGAGGCCCAGAAGGTCGTCCTGGAATCGATGGTCGAAATGGACGTGATGGTAAAGATGGAGAGGATGGAATTAGTCCTATACTTAAAATCACGGATAATAAATGATATGTATCATATAATGATGGTGTTACTTGGCAAATACTAGGAAGATCTATTGGAGATCAAGGAGAACCTGGTAAAACGCCTAAACTTATTAGAGTTTTTGGAGATCCTGCTACTCTTTTAGATGATCGCATTCTTTGAGGTTATGATGGAGTTCCTGTTAGTGAATGGACAGTATTATGTTACTTAAATGAGCTAAAAGGAGATTCTATTAAGTCTGTTAATATTACAGATGCAGAAGGTAGTTTAGAACTTACAATGGAATCAAGTAAAGTTATTACTGCTACTGGTTCTGTACTTCCAAGATTTAATGCAGGAACTATTGAAACTGTTGAGTGAGATCAAAATCCGTCATTAGTAATTGATAAAACTAATGCTCCTAGAGAATGAGCTTTAAATGTAAAAGTTCCTAAAGGAAAACCTGCTACAATAACTGTAGTTTCTGAAGTAGAAAAATTAGCACCAGACGCACAACCTTATGTAACTGATTTAAATCCAGATATTAGTGATGCAAATCTTAAATTTGGAATTCCTCAAGGAGAAAAAGGAGATCCTGGCGATGAAAATATAGCAATCGGATGCCAATCTGATTTTCCAAATAACGAGCCAGAGCATGATAAGATTTGGTATGATCCATGTGATGAAGCTATGGATCAATATTCAGTCCAAGACTTTTTATATCATTCTTATATTGCCGTTGGTGGTACTCTCAATCAAGAACAATTCGAAGCTGCTTGAAAATTATTTCCTAATATAGCAGGATTTGAAATTAAATTTGCAAATAGCTTTGAAGAGTTAGGTGATCCTATTGCAGATAAATTAGGAAAATTATATATAATTCCTGCTCAGTCTATAGTTCTACATGACTTATTTGAAGAATATATTGTTGTTCATTCTCCAAGTACTACAGAAGAAGTTTATATGTGGAAAAAATGAGGAAGTGGACAAATTACTGTAGATTTGAATAACTATTATACTAAAGCAGAAATGGATCAACAGATACAAAATTTAGAAGATAAAATCGAAAAGTTAACCTCAACGGTTTGAAATGATGTTAATAATTAATTTTTTTAAAACATGGCAAATGTCGTAAGATTTTATAGAGGTCTAAAAGCTTCTTATAAGGCTACTACTTACGCTGATGGTATTTATTTTGCAACAGATGTTGGACAAATTCTTATGAATGGAGTCGAATATGGTGGTGATTCTGACAAGAAAGTCGCTAATGTAGAATTAAATACACAAGCAAATGGTATTGTAATTACATATACCGATACTACTTCGACTACATTACTTTTTGGAAAAGCTTCTACAGTAGTAGATGGCTTAATGTCTAAAGAAGATAAAGCTAAACTTGATAGTTTAGATCCATCTGCAAGTAGCTCTTATGAATCTTCATTAGATCCTACAGTAGCAACTGTAGAGAAGCTTGGAGGTATCGATGCAGGTACAACGGTAGCACAACTTACAGGTAAGAGTTATGATGAAATCTTTGATACTCTTATCTTCCCAACAGTTAATCCTACATTTACTGTTCCTTTTGCAAGTATCTCTTTAAAGAATTATCAAGATATTCAGGAGATTGGAGCAAATGCTCCTACTACAGCAAACTTTGATGTAAGTTTTAATGCAGGTGCAATTACTTTAGCAGAAGTTAAACAAAATAATAGAGCAGGTGCACAAGATGTAGAAGCTTCTAAGATCTTATATAGCTCAAGTAAAGTAGAAGATCTTCCAGAAAAGGTTACTTCAGGAGCAATGGATTATTACTATCGTGCTGCTTATGCTGAAGGTCCTCAACCTAAAGATTCGAAAGGAAATAATTATTCAACTCTACTTGCTGCTGGAACTGTAGATTCTAGTAAAGTAACAGTTACTGGTTATCGTGCTGCTTATTCAGGTTTAGTTTCTACAGATGCAATTACAGAAGCTGTTATTAAAGGAATGACTAGGACAATTTCTGCAAAGGAAACGATTAAAGTGTCTGGCCCAATTTCCGAACAATACATCTGCTTTGCAGTTCCTGCAGAATGGGCAGTTTCAAATATTAGAGACAGTAATAATTTTAATGTGACTAGTTCTTATACAACTAGTACAGTTTCAGTTACTGGTTTAGATGGTCAAGCTGTTGATTACACAGTATATTTATCTAGTAAGATGACGCAACCTAGTACTTACTATGTAAACTTTAACTAATTATGGCAGAATTTTTTGGTAAAGGTATTTCGGTAGGTTCAGGTTTTGATTTAGGTGCGAATCTACCATTAGATAATAGAACGATTCAGGCTACATTATCGGATCGTGATGCAATGCTTACTATTCAGCTAGTAGAAGGTCTTATAGTATATGTAAAAGAGAATAAAACTCTTTATGTACTAAAAAGCTTTGACGCTGATGGTTCTAACCGAGTTTGGGAACCTCTTGCAGTAGGTGCAGTTATAGAAATTATTAATACACTTGAAAGCGATAGAACTGATGCCGCTCTCTCTGCAGCTCAGGGTAAAGCTTTAAAGACTCTTGTAGATGATTTACGAGCTTCTGTGGCAGCAGCTCTTGATTATAAAGGTACTAAAGATACTTACGAGGACCTTCCTTCAGAGAATAATAAGAAAGGCGATGTTTGGAACGTAGTAGCTGCTCATGGAAGTACTCCTGCAGGTACAAACTATGCTTGGGACGGAACTCAATGAGATCCTCTGGGAGGTACTGTCGATCTTTCAGGATATTATACTAAGTCACAAGTTGATAGTGCTATTTCTACAGCAAAGTCGGAGTTAGAAGCTGCAGACACTGCTTTAGAAGGACAAATTACTACTGTTACTAATCAACTTACAAATAAGGTTGATAAAGTTGAGGGCTCTGGTTTAATCTCTGATACTGATTTAAATCAAATCAGAACTAATAAAGCAGATATTGAAAGCTTAACTACTTCTGTTGGAGGTAAGCAAGATGAATTAACTCCTGGCGATGCTGTTTCAATTACAGAAGAGAATGTTATTGATGTTAAAGTTGAAGAAGTAGCTGGACAATTATTAACAAAATCCGCTAATGGTCTTCGAGCTCATATATCTAGTATTACAGGAGCAAAAATCAAAGTAGGAACAGCGATTACTGGTGGTGTAAAAATCGAAGCAGATCAAACCGTTGCTGCTGGTATGCAAGCTCTTAGTGATAGTATTCAAACTGCTGTATCAGGAGGTATTACATCACTAACAAGTCCTGATGAAACAATCACAATAACTAGTACAGGCACTTCTAGAGGTTTAGCTATAAATACAGCTAAACTAGTATCTACTACTTCTTCAATTCAAGTAGGAGATGACGGTAAACTAGACATGTTCTGGATGAAAATAGAATAATTAATTTTCCCTCCTCATTCTTTTAGATTGGGGGGGGGTTAAACAAAGTATAATATGACAAATTTAAGTTTTTCAAAAATAACTATTGTACCTAGTACAGGGTTAACAGTAGGTAGAATATATTTTGAAACCTCTACAGGTTTAATTAAAGTTGCAACAAGTACATCAACTTATAATGCATTTGGAGGTGTTAGAGATGCACAGTGGAATTCAACTTCTCAGCACCTTATTATTACAAATGCAAACGGAAGTACTATAGATTTAGACTTATCAGATGTAGCTTCTGCTACTGAGGTTTCTACAGCAATTGCAGGAAAAGCAGATAAAACTTATGTTGATGATGAGCTAGCTAAGAAAGTAGATAAAGTTACAGGTAAAGGTTTATCAACGAATGATTATACTACTGCTGAAAAAACTAAGTTATCTGGAATTGCAGCTAATGCTCAGGTTAACGTAATCGAATCAGTGAAAGTTAATGGTACTGCTTTAGAAGTTACAGATAAAGCAGTTAATGTAGTAGTACCTGCAGCAACTGTAACAGGTGTTAAATCAGGTGATAAGGTATTAGCATTAGCTAATAAAGAATTATCAACAACATTAGGTTTAACATATGATTCTGCTACAAAGAAAATTAATTTAACAGGTATTGGTTCTGCTATTATTGCTTCTGTTGATGCAACTGATTTTATCAAAGACGGAATGGTTGAAGGTGTTTCATTTGACCCTAAAACTAAAAATCTTACTATTACATTTAATACTGAATCAGGAAAGGAAGATATTGAAGTTGATCTAAGTGATTTAGTTGATACTTATACTGCTGGAACAGGTATTACTATTACTGGAAATTCTATTGCAGTAAACACTAGTACAATTGCTACTGTTGCTTCTGTAAACGAAGTTAAAGCTAAGGCTGAGACAGCAGTTCAGACAGTATCTGCTTCTGGAACAGCTCCTCTAACTTTAAGTGCTTCTAAGACTGGAATAGATGTTACAGTATCTGGTTCTGTTGCTGAAATGAAGGCTGCTACAGCATCTGCTGCTGGTAGTGCAGGTATTGTTCCTGCTCCTGCTGCAGGTAAGCAAGCATCTTTCTTAAGAGGAGATGGAACTTGAGCAGTACCTACAAATACTAATACTACATATACATTTGCAAATGGAACAGCTGGTAATTTTACAGTAACACCTAGCGGAGGAACTGCACAAACTGTATCTGTAGGTAAACCTGCAACTGCAGGAACTGCAGATAAAGTAGACCATGCTTTAACGCTTACTGTTGCTGGAGGAAGTACAGAAGGAACTAGTAAATATACATTTGATGGTTCAGCTGGAAAAGCTCTTAATATTGTAGCTGGATCTAACGTTAAACTAACTCCTGCTGCAGGGCAATTAACTATTGCAGCTACAGATACGAAATATACTCACCCTGCAGGTAGTGCTGCAAGCAAAACTTCAGGATTCTATAAATTCTCAACAGATTCTACTAGTCACATTGCTAGTGTAACAACTGTAGCTAAAGCTGATATTACTAGTTTAATTGGAAGTAATACATATGATGCATATGGAGCTGCAAGTACTGCAGAAACTAATGCAAAAGAGTATGCTGATTCATTACTAGCTTGGTCTGAGTTTGAATAACATATCAATAGGGAATGGGAGTTTCTCATTCCCTTATCTTTAATTTTTTAAATAAGGTTAAAATGTCAAAAATTACAAACAGGTTCATCCATTTTAAGACGAAAGCCAGTTTCACTTCACGATTGGGAGCTGGTGATATCCAGGAATCAAGTGTTGTGTTCATCCAGGATGCAAATGAAATTTGGACACACGGAACATATTATAAATGTGATATTAGTGAGGCTGAAGTTATAGCCCTTATTAATTCTAAAGGATACATTACCGAAGCTGATATTCCTTCATTAACTGGAGGAGCAGCCGCTACTTCAGGACAATATGTATCTGGAGTGACAGTATCAGGACATAATGTAACAGTTACTAAAGCTGCTTTACCTACTTCTGTAAGTGGTAATGCTGGAACAGCTACTAAATTAGCAACCTCAAGAGTAATTGCAATAGCTGGAGCAGTACAAGGAAGTGCAACATTTGATGGATCTAGTAATGTATCTATTAATAGTACATTGAATGGTTTTGATGCATCTAAGATTACTTCTGGAACTATTAATGCTGATAGACTTCCTGAGATTCCTATTTCTAAAATTCCTGCGGCTGCAATGGGAGATGTTACAGGTCCAGTAACCGCTGTAGATGGAAATCTTGTAGCATTTGATAAGGACGGTAAACATATTAAAGACTCACAATATAATGTAGGATCTTTTGCAGTTAAAAATCATACGCATACAGTATCTCAAATTACTGATTTTCCTGAAATTCCAGACCCAATTACAGTAGATGATACTTTAAGTACTACTTCTACAAATCCAGTACAGAATAAAGTAGTAGCTACAGCTTTAAATAATAAAGTTAATAATGCTACTTTAGGAAGCTATGTTAAGACAGCAGACTTAAATGTAACTTTAGGAAATTATTATACTACTACAGAAGTATATACAAAAAATGAAGTTGATGAGAAAATTGGCTCTGCGAGTGGCGGAGATGTAATGGCTAGCGGAGATTTGGCTAATAACTATATTGTTGTTGGAGCAGGAACTAAATCTATTAAGAAGTCAGAACAATTACTTTCAGATTTAGCTTTAAAAAGTGATATTCCATCTTTAGACGGATATGCTACTGAATCGTGAGTAGGAACTCAAAACTTTATTACAATGCCAGAAGATTTAGCAGAAGATCGTATTGTTATTGGTGCAGGAACTAATAGTGTTACATCTAAAAGGTTAAAAACTATTAATGGGGTTTCATTACTAGTAGATGATATATATAATGTAACTAACTATAATGTTAACCGAATGTTTCCATGAGACGCGTTTACAGGTAGTGGAAATATAACTGGATTATATAACTATTTGTTTGATGGAGTTGGGCAATTAATACCAATTGAATATAATAATAGTGCATATACAAATCTCCCAGTTGATGGAGAATCTTTCGTTGGTACTTTACAACCGTATAAATATACTGCAGCTAATAATTGAAGTGTTAGAGCATTCCTTACTAGTGAAAATACAGGTAAAACGTATACAGGAGTATTTAACATGGGACAATCTGCTTTAATTAATTGGATTGAAATTGGTAAAGATATTACCTCATCAGAAATTGTATCTGCATTAGGATTTACTCCTATTAGCTCAAATGAAATTCCTGTTGCACTACCTAATCCATATGCATTAACAATTAATGAAACTTCATACACAGGATCTTCAGCAGTTTCCATAACTACACCAAAGATTCTTAGTACAGCTCCATTAATTAGTAATACAGTTTCAGCAGGTCATAGCTATAATAATACTGCTTCAAGAACTATTTCAAGTTTAACTGGATTTAGTGCATCTAATCCTGATTCAGTTATTATAAGTACTGCTAAACTTACATTCACTGCATCAAATGCTATAAAGATGGATGGTCTTGCAGATTTATCTGGAACTTATTATATCTACTGCTTAAGTTATATGGCAAATGGAAAAATTGCTGTTAATGGTGCAGTATATGCGTAATCTTAAAAATATATAAATTATGAGTGTAAAAATTTTTGATAAAGCACAAAATAAGTGGGTTATATTTCCTGGCTCAATAGGTGCACCTGGTAGATCTGCATATGAATTAGCAGTACAGCAGGGTTATAAAGGTACTCTTGATGAGTGACTGAAATCAATTAAAGGAGCTGATGGAAGAGATGCATATACTATTGCTGTTGAAGGTGGATATAAAGGAACCGAAGAGGAATATAATAACGCACTTACTATTGCTCCTGTAGCAGTAGATAAAATAAATAATGCAGATACTACTCCTACTAAAGATAGTACTAATTTAGTATTATCTGGAGGAGTAAAAGATGCAATTGATTCATTGAATTCAGATTTTAATGCCGATTTAGCTACTATTAGTTCAAGTATTACTAATTTAAGCGATGAGATTGATAATATTATTAATGTAGAGATTGGCGATCAATTAAAGGCTTCTATTATAGATAATCTTACTAGTTCTGATACAGAAAAGGCATTATCTGCAAGACAAGGTAAAGTATTAAAAGAACTTATTGATAATCTAGCTAATTTACAAATTGCAGTAGTAGATACACTTCCAGCAACTGGAGAGAGTAATATTATTTATTTAATAAAGAAAGTTGGTACAGGAACTGATATACATGATGAATATGTATATGTAGAAGGAAATTGAGAAAAGATTGGAACAACAGATGTTGATCTATCTAACTATTATACTAAAACTCAAGTAGATTCTATTAAAGATACTTTAGATAATAAAATCTCTAATAATACTTTAAGCATTGCTAACATTACTACTAATGGATCTATTACTCCTGAAAGTTTGAAAATTCAGAAGAATGGTGTTGATCTGCTTGATGCGTGAAATGGTTCTAAAGAAGGAGTTGCAAATATTGTGGTTCCAACTTCTTTGTCTGAGCTAAATGCAACAAAAGACGATATTGTTGAAATTCTTGGTTATATACCTGCTGATTCTGCACAAGCTGGAATGGGAGATGTTACAGGTCCAGTAACCGCTGTAGATGGAAATCTTGTAGCATTTGATAAGGACGGTAAACATATTAAAGACTCACAATATAATGTAGGATCTTTTGCAGTTAAAAATCATACGCATACAGTATCTCAAATTACTGATTTTCCTGAAATTCCAGACCCAATTACAGTAGATGATACTTTAAGTACTACTTCTACAAATCCAGTACAGAATAAAGTAGTAGCTACAGCTTTAAATAATAAAGTTAATAATGCTACTTTAGGAAGCTATGTTAAGACAGCAGACTTAAATGTAACTTTAGGAAATTATTATACTACTACAGAAGTATATACAAAAAATGAAGTTGATGAGAAAATTGGCTCTGCGAGTGGCGGAGATGTAATGGCTAGCGGAGATTTGGCTAATAACTATATTGTTGTTGGAGCAGGAACTAAATCTATTAAGAAGTCAGAACAATTACTTTCAGATTTAGCTTTAAAAAGTGATATTCCATCTTTAGACGGATATGCTACTGAATCGTGAGTAGGAACTCAAAACTTTATTACAATGCCAGAAGATTTAGCAGAAGATCGTATTGTTATTGGTGCAGGAACTAATAGTGTTACATCTAAAAGGTTAAAAACTATTAATGGGGTTTCATTACTAGTAGATGATATATATAATGTAACTAACTATAATGTTAACCGAATGTTTCCATGAGACGCGTTTACAGGTAGTGGAAATATAACTGGATTATATAACTATTTGTTTGATGGAGTTGGGCAATTAATACCAATTGAATATAATAATAGTGCATATACAAATCTCCCAGTTGATGGAGAATCTTTCGTTGGTACTTTACAACCGTATAAATATACTGCAGCTAATAATTGAAGTGTTAGAGCATTCCTTACTAGTGAAAATACAGGTAAAACGTATACAGGAGTATTTAACATGGGACAATCTGCTTTAATTAATTGGATTGAAATTGGTAAAGATATTACCTCATCAGAAATTGTATCTGCATTAGGATTTACTCCTATTAGCTCAAATGAAATTCCTGTTGCACTACCTAATCCATATGCATTATCTATTACAGCTAATGGAACAAATAATTCTTATACAGGATCTTCTGTAGTTAATATTAACTTAGATAGTATTTTCTCTAAGAAGCTTAAAACTGTAACTACTCCTGGACAACCTGGAATTTTTGTTGGAACAGGAGCTTCTGGAGCTACTTACGAAGTAGATACGTTGTTTGTTTCTGCAGATGAGCCTGATGCTATTATTGTAATTCCTTCTTCAACTAGTATTTCTTTTGACAATACTATTTATACAGAAATGCAAGATTTAGGAACCTTAACAGGCGGCACTTATAAATGTTACTGCATTACATATATTAATTCTAGTATAGTATTGGTTAATGGAGCTATATATGGTAACAGTTAGTAATTATGATGAAGATTATAAAAGATCTCTTAATTAAAATTATCAATGACATAGATACAGGTAATTCTAACTTAAGTGCAGATGAGTGTAACAAAGTTATTGAATATCTTACTGAAATAACAAACAAGAACGAGAAACTTAGTAAATATCAAGCTTGCAAATACTTGAAAGTTAGTAGAGCTACGTTTGATAATTATGTTAGAGCAGGTAAGATTCCTAAAGGTCGTAAACAAATAGGATTTAAAGAATTATATTGATATAAGAAAGATTTAGATATTTTACAGGAAAAGAATTAGTAACGAGTTACTAATTACAGATCCTTCTAATCCCCTTAGGTTGAGAAACTTAAGGGGATTTTTATTTTCATAGTAACGTTATGTTTTGGATTGATGCGGTAGTATCTTTGTACTGTAAGCTTACAACAAATAGATTTAATTAATTTAAAAAATAATAGAACTATGGAAGTAGTAGAAAAGAAAGAATAGGTCCTTATAATAGTAATATTATATGCAAAACTCCCTTAATTGCTGGAAACTCCAGAAATGGACAATCAGCAGCTAAGCTTTATGTTCCCACAATACTTGTTTGTTCCAATTATTCTTTATATCTTTGTATATTAATAATTTAAATTTTTATTATGATAAGAGGTATAATTTATAAATATACATCACCTTCAGGTAAAGTGTATATTGGGCAAACAATTAATGAAAAGGATAGAAGAAAACACTTTTTAATTCAGAAACTTAGCTATGGTGGTATTAAAATTGATACTGCACGTGCAAAGTACAATCCAGAAAATTTTAAATATGAAATTTTGGAAACAAGATTTTATATGACGAAGAAAGCTGCTGCTAAAGAGTTAGATATATTAGAATCGTATTATATTGGCTTATATGATAGTTATAAATATGGTTATAATATGACACTTGGTGGCGGAACAACAACTGGATTAAAATTTACTGAAGAACAAAAAGAAAAATGTCGAAAGAGAATGTTAGAACATAATCCATTTAAAGGAAAACGACATACTCAACAGACAAAGAATACTATCTCTAATGCTAATAGTATCCCTGTAATACAGATAGATCCAATAACAAATGAAGTAATTAAAGAATTTAAATCTGCAAGAGAAGCAGCAAGATCTTTTGGTAAAGAACGATCAAATTCTGAAATTATAAAAGTTTGTAAAGGATATATCTCTCCATCAGGAAGACATTATAATACAGCATTAGGTTTTAAATGGAAATATAAAGAAAGTTCAACGACTATCTCGGAAGAGAGTAGCACTAAGTAGTGCGAAATGGGGAGCATCCAAATTGGATGAAGATATAGTCTTAACTACATGTATATATAAAGATGTAGAAGTTCATAAGAGAACTGCATAAGATTAACGACCTTATGTGAAAATATTGTAGGTATTGCTGGAACCGCATTAGGACTTTTAGCTCTTAGCGGAAGAGGTTTATTTGGACTTGGAAATACAGGTAGCTTCAGCTGCTGGTGCTTTAGCAGCTGAAGCTATTACTGGTGGTCCAACGACATTCCAAGCTTGGCAACACTCTTGCAATGCTGAGTTAGCTAATCAGAAAGCTCTTTATGATTTTGCTTTACTGTCTGCAAATGCTCGTTTTAACGATCGTCAGACTATTAATGGTGAAATGTTTGGACTTTACAAGAGCCAGATCGACGCTGACTTCGGGCTGTATAAAAATCAAAGAGATCAATTCGATGTATTAGCTGATCGGATTGGTAAACTTGAGACTGCAGCTGCTGTTAATGCTGCTGTAGAGCCTTGGAGAAGCAAAGTTACTAAGATGGAGATTGCTAGTGTAGCTGGTATGGTAGGTCTTGAAGCAGAACGTAGAATGTGTGCTGACAACAAGATTGTTAACTATGCTAATAACACTTTCTATCCTATCCGTGTAGCCGCTGTAGAAGTAGGAACTGATACAGTACAACGTTCACTTTATAATCCACTTTGCCCTTGTGCAGGTTATTCAAACAGTATTCTGTTTGAGCCAACTACAACACCCGCGGCCTAGTAATTTAAAGTAAAATAAAAGATGTATCCTGTGAATCAAGTTTTCCTAGGTAATTCAGACCCTCTATTATCTCAATCTGATATTACAAGTCAGATGCAAATATTAAAACAATATGAAGCCCAACTAGCACAACTGCAGAAGAAGGGAACTCTCCAGACTGATTTAATATGAGATGATATAGATAAAGAGATGAGTTCTTTAACAGAAAGTCAAAAAGCTAGATTTTTTGAAGATCAAGAATATTCAGAAATTACAGCTTCATTACAACAAATGGTGCAAGTAGAATTACTCAATTTAGTAAAAGCTAAAATTGAAAGTAATTCAGAGGGTAAGGACTTATTACAAAGACAGCTAAAATTAGTTAAGAAGTTAAAGAACAAGATAGTAGAAGAGACAGATAATGAGATGGCTATCTTTAAAAAGTTCCGCGAATTCTCTAAAGATAACCCAGGTTTAACTTATGAAGAATTTATTAAACAATGGCGCAGCACGTAGATGTAATAATGACTAGACTTAATAATTTTGTTGATAAACAATTAACTTCATTGTCGCAAAGCAATCCAATGATGGCATTCGCTAAGCCTTTGATAACTAGAGTAATTGACAATAATGCTTATAAAGTTGAAGGAATGTTAAAACAAATCGCTGACAAAGATGGTATGGTTGATGTTAATGGTATATTATCTGAAATGATTGATAATGTAATTAACACTAAACCTTTCAAAGTCAACAGTGGATTTCTAGGAGAACTTGAAATCGGGAGCGGAAAAATAAAGATGAATTTACCTTTGGTAAATCGAGCCTTAGTTTTAAGTCATCAAGATTTAATCGAATTAAAAGATATGTTAAATGAATAGATAGAAAGGAGTGGCAGAAATGTCACTCCTTTTCTGTTTGTATACAATAATTTGTATAAAAATTTGTTTATTTATTAAATAATCTTTAACTTTGCGATTATTAACTAAAATACGAACTAATATGAGTAAAACTAAAATGAAAAAAATTGATTTAAACGTAGCTACACGATTAATGTTACTTATGAATTTACCTGAACAAGGTTCAGTAACTGAAATGATTTCAAAGCGTAATGTTAGAAAAAAGATTGATTTTTCAAGTGAAGAAGTAGAAGCATTGAAAATTGAGAATAAAGATAACAAAATTGTTTGGTTACCAGAAAAGGAACTTTTAACAGTTGAATTTACAGATAGTGAAGTTGATTTCTTAAAGTCACTTATTGATAAGCTTGATAAAGCTGGATCTATTACTGATAATATTCTAGACTTTGTTGAGGCAATACAAAGTTAATAAATAAAAATATTTGTAAATTATGTATAGTCTAGAGCCAATAAAAGTTATACAACTAATAAGAGAGTCTTTTATTGGCTCTGAAAAAGTTTATACTCAAGGTAGTTGTTATCAATTATATTTAATATTAAAATACATATTTCCAGAAGCAGAAGCATATTATAATTGTGATCATGTTATTACTAAAATTAAAAATGTATATTATGATATTAATGGAATTGTAGATAATATATCAAACTACCTACCAATAGATGAAATATATGTTAAAGATATTCGAAAAGAAGCAATTAATTGAAAATTTAATCTATTTTCAGAGAAAAAGTAAAAAATATTCTTTTTTATTTGGAAATTAAAAATTAATACATTATATTTGCTGCGAATATATAAACATATTAATAATCAATTAATAAGGAAAAATAAGAATTATGATTATCGATGGACAAAATCACATGGATTTTCTATTAGAAGATCCAGAACCAACAGACAAAACTCCTATTACAGATCAAAATACTAATAGTGAGCCAGAACCTGAACCTAGTCCTACTAACCAAGAACCTCCTGAAAACCCTGACCTAAATACTGGCGAGGGTTTAGATGTATTTAGTGAGTTCTTAAAAAGTAGAGGGCTAAGAGATGGAAAAACTTTACTTTATCAAGATGAAGAAGGTAATGAACAAGAAGTAGACTTTAGTTCGTTGGATAGAGACGAACAATTAAATATTCTAAATGAATTAGCTAAGCCTGATTTATCTGATGATGAAGTTAAAACAATTGAATATTTAAGAAATAATAACGCAACTATTCAGGACGTTATTGAATATTATTCTCAGAAAGCAGTGCAAGACTATATTAATCAAAATGGTCCTGTAAATAAAGCTTATTCTGTAGATGATTACTCTGATGAAGAATTGTATATTGCCGATCTTAAATCTAAGTTTGAAGGTATGACTGAAGAAGAGATTCAAGCAGATTTAGACTTAGCAAAGAGTAACGAAGACTTATTTAAGAAAAAGGTAGAAACGATTCGAAACCAATATAAAGCACAAGAAGATAAAGCAGTAGAAGATGCACAAAGAGCTCAAGAGGAACAGTATAATGCATTTAAATCAACACTTGAGGAACAGTTAGTAAATTTCAATGAAATCTCTCTTGACTATCAAGATGAAAAATCTGATAGTTTACAAATTGAAGATCATGATAAACAAGAGATCTTTAGTTATATTCTAGATCAAGATGAAAATGGAGCTAGCCAGTTCTTTAAAGATTTAAATGATCCACAAGTTCTTGTAGAGCTTGCTTGGTATCGTCTCTTTGGTAAAGATGCTATTTCAGGTATTTCTCAGTATTATAAGAGTTTAATTAAGGAAACTAGGAAGCCCGCAGCTCCTAAGAATGAGCCTCCTAAACCTTCAACTGTAATACCTACTAATGAAGAGAAAAATAAATCAAATCCAGATAAATCAATCGCGTCATTATGAGATGACGAATTATAAATAAACAATTAAATTAAACAATATGAGAATTTCTAGTTTTAGTACAGTACGTCCTCAGATGAGTTCAACTCGTACATATGAGGATTTTTACAAATTTTTAGGTGAAAAACCTGCACGTCTTGGTATTGTATCATCACTTTATGAGCAGTATACCGCATCGTACCTTACTGAATCTCTGATGAATATATATACAATGGAAAAAGACAAGAAAAATAGTTTCCAAAGTATTAATTCATTTATGGTAGAGTGGGACATTAATGTAGGATTTATTAAGAGAATTCCTTTCCTACAGGTTCCTGATGGCGATGGTGCTCAGGGTACTGATATCATCTTCCACTTCCCTGAAAATTATTATCAGAGAAATGACGTAATGATCATCGAAGGATCACGTCAGCAAGTTATCTTCCTATCACGTCCTGTTCGTAGATCAGATAGAGACTGGGAGATTGTAGGTAAACTACAAGATTCAGATTACAATGCTACTCTTGATGTTGAATTCTGCCAGCCAGGTATGAAGACTCGTTTCTTAACGAACTATCAGCCTGAAATGCATGAGGAAGGATACGTTAAGTATCAGTCAAATGTTGAAAAGCATCGTACATTTATTGCAACACACCGTGCAGATGTAGACTACACTGCTAAGTATCGTGCAATGGAGGACGTTTTCATTCAGATTGGTAAAGGAACAGAAAGTGATCCTGTTTACAAAATGAATGCTGCAGAAAAAGATTGTCTTGATAGCTTCATGGCTGCTCGTGCAAATGCACTGCTTTGGGGTAAGACTAACATAGATAAGAATGGTAAACCTAAGATTTTTGATCCTGAAACAGGTGAGCCTATTATCTCTGGTGATGGTATTATTCCTCAGATTGAGCGTTTCGCAGGTAAATATGTGTATTCAAAGATGACTAATAAAGTTATGAATACCGCTATCCTTGCCATGATCGCTAAATCAAATAATCCTACTGGCAATAAATATATCTTTATTTGCAATACTCCTATGTGAGCTGAAATTCAGGATAGTCTGTCAGGATATCTTCGTGATTGGAAGACTGTTGGTACATTCATGTTCTCTAAGGGTGCTAATGATTATATCAAAGTTGGTGCAACCTATAACTCATACGAGTATGCAGGTAATACTGTAACTTTCAAAGTTGACCGTGCTCTTAATATCGAATTCCCTGAGAAGAAATATGGTATCTTCCTTGATCTGACTGCTGATGCTGCTAGTGGAAAACCCGCTATTGCAATGTTCACATTCAAGAACAATGAGTTCTGCCATAACTGGTTAGAGGGTGTTGGTCGTAGAAGTGGACGTGAAAGTGGTCCTGTTGCAAGCCCAGTAGCTGCAACTAAACTTATTGACTGGGGTTATGCTGGTGTTGGTGTATTCAACCCATATCGTAGCTTTATCTTAGTTAGTGAAAAGTAATATAAAAAAGATAGAATAGAATATTAGTAGGCTTCTCCTTCGGGAGAAGTCTACAAAATATTTAAAACTTAGATATCATTATTTGGTATAGATAAATTTAATAAGAATAAATATGAATAATATAGTAACTTTAAGAAATGTATATGGTAAGGAAAAAGCACATTGCTTTATTAATCCTTTAAAACAAGCAAATGGTTCAAACTATCCTTTTGTAAAAAGAGTTCGTCAGGTAGACGCTAGTGGAGATACAGAAATGATCTTAAGTGAAGCAGAAATTAATAGTCCTGATAGTAATTACTTTATTAAGGAAGATGAACGAATAGAGATTTATGATGGTAAAACGTTTGATTTAGATAATCCTCTAGAAAGAAATATTTGGACTTGCATTAAAGATTCATTCTTAATTGCACCTGAAAGAGATTCTAAAGATTCAAAAGGTAATCTTTTAATTGACGGAGGTCCAAAACGTTATGGTCAAGCTGAATTCTATGTAGAAAGACCTGGAGTTGAATCTGAAAAACGTATTGAACGTATGAAGCTTGTAACAAAAGCGTTCACTTATATTGAACAAGATTCTGCTAAAGGAAGACTTACCAAAACAAGGTTACTTGGCAAATCAATGAGAAATGCTCCTGACTCAGATGTTCAGGACTATTTATATCAAAGAGCGGAAAAAGATCCAATGGTTGTTATTGACCTTTATACAGGATCAGATACAGCACTTAAACTGCTGCTTATTGACGCAAAAGAACAACGTGTTATCAACCTTCAAAGTGGAGTTTGGATGTATGGGGATGTTCGTCTAGGTACAACTGACGAATCTATCTTACTCTTCTTGAAGATTCCTGCAAATAAAACTATCTACGAGGGTATTACATTAGAGACATACCCTGATCTTCAGAAACTAAGTTTAAAAGAAACAGTAGAGGAAAAGGCTGAAGATAAAGCTGAGGAAAAAGTTGAAAAGACGGAAAAGAAGAAAAGCAATAAATAACAATATATAATGACTATTAGACAAGTGATATAAGTATACTACATATTAAATTAAGTATTATAAATGAATTTATTGTCTATAAGTTCTTAAAACTTACTAATAAAAATAATTATACCTTAAATAGGAAAATATTATAATAGTATATTAATGATTTGGATTGTATATAGAACTACATGTAAAATTAACGGAAAATTTTATATTGGAGTACATAAAACAGAAACAGATGAAATTTTTGATGGATATTATGGTAATGGAATTCAGATTCCGAAACATACCTACAGTATTACTCACCCAAAATACCCATTCCATTTTGCATTCAAAAAATATGGACAGGATCAGTTTTATAGAGAAACCTTAGCAAAATTTGATAATCCTATTGATGCCTATAAATATGAGGCAAAACTAGTAACACCTGAGGTTATTAATAAAGGGAATACATATAATGTTACTGCAGGTGGCGGAAGGACTCATCCTACAAAAGGAAAAGTTTATCAATATTCTTTAGAAGGCAAATTACTTAAAATTTGGGACTGTATTAATACTGCCAGTAAAATTTTACAAATTTCTAGACAATCTATTGGAGAATCTATTAATAAAAAAGTGGCTCGGCATGGATTTTTATGAAGTTGAGATAAAAACATAAATATTACAGAATATAAAATTAAACAGCTGAGAACCTATTATATTTATGATCATAATGGTAATTTTATTAGAGAGTTAACATTTAAGAAATGTATAGAGTTTTTAAACACTAATGGTTCAAATTTATCTAGAGCTATTAAGAATAAATACACAATAAATAAGTATTTTATAACTTTAGAAAAGGTAGATTATTTTATACCACCTAAAAATAGAAAACTAGCTTAAATAAAATGATATGACAATTCGTCAATGTTACGAATACATTTTAGTTGAATGCAACAAGGTGAAAGCTCCTCAAGTTTTACTTGAGGACTTCATATACTTGTTTAATAAAGCAATTCAACAATATATAAACGGTGTATATAACAGAAGTGAGTACAATCAACAAAGTTCAGATGACTTAGGATTTTTACAAACTACATCAGTAATTAACTCAGATAAAATCGCTCTAAGACAGGAATTTAATGATACTGTTTGAGAGCTACAACTTCCTAAAGATTACTTACATATGTTGAATTGTATTGCAGAATTTACAGGTAGTGATTCAAATAAATCTAGATGTGGAAATGGAGTACAAAGAACTATTACTTCAACATGTCAAAGATTAACTGCAGATCTTTATGCAGGTATTATTAATAATTATTATATGAAACCTTCACATAAGAAGCCATATTATTATATTATTAATAGAAATGAAAAAGATCAACCAGTAACAAATCCTGCTATGGATGATGAAATTAAAGAAGGTAGTTATCGTCCTAATTATATTAAAACAGAGGATGGAAAATATCGATTTTATGCATTAAAAGAACCATATAAAAGGATTGTAAATCAATCTTCTGTAAATTTGGAAATACATAGTGGCGATTCGAATTGAAGTTTAAATAATGTATATATTACTTATGTAAAAGCTCCTATGTATGTTTCCATGACTCAGGATGATGTATTATTACCAGAAGATAATACTCAAACCCTGGAATTTCCAGACTATGTTTGTTACGAGATTATTAATATCGTAACTAGATTATTATTAGAGAACGCAAGTGATCCAAGATTACAAACAAATGTTCCTATTAATCAAACTATAGCCATACCTGGAAATAAATAAATTTATTAACTTAAAAATTAGAAAACTATGTTTGATTTTCAAAAAGAAGTAATAATCAATTCAAATGTACTTGAAGATGGTGTAACTCCTCGTTTCAAGGCAATGACTGGAGCTGTAAATCTATTTCGTGTACTTCGTTGTGCAGATTATAGAAAAGAAGGTCTAATTGATGGAATTGTTTATAAAACAATGTACAACAAAGGAGCTGCTCCTTCTGCTACATTTGATGTACCAACGGTAGCTGGTATTTATCGTGTAATTGTAGGTTTCAGTTTAGATGGAAGATATCTTTCTGACTATGCTTATCCCTGGTATAAGTTTGGTAAGCCAGTTATGGCTGAATTCGAACTTGATGACAGCAATCTTGCTGAAGCTCAGGAGATTATGATTAAAGCTATCGAAATGGCAATTCCTGAAAATTATAGATTTGCGCGTATAACAAAAGAAGGATCTGATAAGGTAAAAGTTAGTGGAACAGATTCACATCAAATTATCAAAGTTGCAGAATTACAAAAAGTAGTATCTTTAGCATGTCCTGCTGATGCTTGTCACGAAGTAGAATATCAACTTGTAGCTAAAGCTGTAGTTGAGAAAAATATAATGGAAGTTGGTACAGCTGCATGGATTCAGGAGAATCTTCGGTTCCCAAGTTATCCTAATCTTCGGTATGATGCTTTAAATGAAGAGGAGTATCCTGTTAAGGGCGGTCTTTATGTTCAGTATTCATTTGGATATTGCTCACCTCGTAGAGGTCTTCATGGACAAGGTACTGTAGGTCAGGCTCTGAAATCAATTACTACTCATACTTTCTATGTATTGAGTTCTCTTGCTGATGAGTTTGAAAAAGCAATTACGGATGCCTTTGGTCCAGAAGTTATTGTAAATATTCCAGATGCACTTTTCAAAATTACAATTCTAAATGATGCTAATCTAACTATTTCAGACATTGATGCTGGAAAAGTTTCTATTAAGAAAACTATTTCAGGTCCTGCAATTAGCGGTGATGTTGTAAAAGACGTTAAGTATGCTGTAGAGAATGCTGATAGTAAATATGAAATTGGTACAGATGGTCTATTGTCTGTTGCTTCAGGTAAAACTGCAGAAGTAGGTGATGTACTTAAAGTTACTGTTTCTTATTATGGCTCAGAAGCCTCGAAAGAATTCACGGTAATCGCGTAATTCTTCAATATATAAAAGTGTTTAGAGAAGGCAGGGCGGGGTATTTCCCTGTCCTGCCTTTAATTTTTTAAACTGAAGTTTATGACAATAGAACAAATAGCAAGTGCTGTATATAATAATACAGTAACTGGATTAGCTGGAATTACTTCAAATCCCAAAATATCTGTAGAACAACTTCAGGATGAAGTAGTAGCTGAACGTAACCAGATAATGAGAGAATTTCTTTTAAAAGGAATTTTAACTTTAGATGAGTTATTTTTAGCAATTAATTGTATTGAAGTTGATTGCGATTACATGTCAAAATGTTGTGATTTGCAAGTTGGAGAAAAAGCATTGCACTTTGAAATTCCACCGATTATTTATATAAACGGAATAGATACAATAAGATTTGTAGGCAGTATAGATAGACACACTCGTTATAATATTTATACAGATGAAACTTATAGATTTCATAAGTATAGAAAAAATAAACCAGGAAGTCCGTATGTCTATATAGATACTGCAATTAATTCTAATGGTAATATGGATGGATATATTTTTAATGTTCCTTTTGTAAAATATATATCTGTAATTGCACTATTCTTAGATCCAAGAAAGCTTTTAGAATGAGATTGTTGTTCTGAAAATCCTGAGGTATATCTAGATTGTGGAATTCTATCTGATGAAATTATTAAAAGAATGACTGAGAAATATATTAGATGATATCATTCATTAGCAGTTCCTGTAACTCAAAATGATCAAATGCCAAAATAATATGACAAATGGAATTATTTATAAATATACATCTCCATCAGGAAAAGTGTATATAGGGCAAACGATTAATGAAAAAAGAAGAAGATATAGTTTCTATAATTTGAATAGAAGATACGCTGGTCCAAAAATTGAAAGGGCAAGAAAAAAATATGGACCTAAGAATTTTAAATATGAAGTAATATTTAAAGTTAGCTCACATATACAAGATGAAGTTCGAGAAATACTAAATAAAAAGGAAAAAGAATATATTCAATTATTTAATTCATTAAATAATGGATATAATTCTAGTATTGGAGGAGAGGTTGTTAATTCTACAAAATGAACAAAACTGTCTAGGAAAAAGTTATCAAAAATTAGAAAGGAATATTTAAAAACACATAAAATAGCTACAGCTAGAGAAATAATTCAATTTTCAATAGATGGAAAATTTATAAAAGTTTGACCCTCCACAAGAAAGGCGGCATTAGAACTAAATCTTAAGGAACAAGGTATATCTTGTGTTTTAAATAAAACTCGTAACCAATGTGGTGAATTTATATGAAGATATAAAGATGAGTATAAAAGTATACCTTTAACTATAGATACTAATTTTTCTTCTTCAGCAGTTTTACCAATATATCAATATACATTAGATGGTAAATTTGTAAAAAAATGACCTTCTTCAGCACAAGCTGCAGTTGAATTAGGTTATAGTAAAGGTAATTTTAACACATATTGTAATGGTCGTAATAATCACAAATATAAAGGGTTTTTATATTATAAAGGGCCGCACGATTTTAAAATCAAATAGTTATGAAGTTAAATAATATAAATTCTGTATATTCTCTTGCTAATATATTATATGGGGTTACAATAAATCCTGATAATTTTGAGGATATAGTTTTAAATGGTTTACAGTTAATAGGTAACAAACATTCTAGAATATATAGATATGTAGGAGATACTACAAATAGAATACTAGAATTGCCTTGTAATTTATCTTTTATAGAATCTGTAACAATTCCATTTGAAGACTTTCAATCTACTTCAGATACTAGTATATTTCCATTAGTTCAAAATGCTTATTATGAAAGATATAATGAAGCTTGAAAATGAAATAAAGATCCTTTATATCAATCAGGAAAACTATTAAATTATAATGAGATAAATAATGCATTAGAGTTTGATAGAGATTATTCGAATGTATCTGTACTATATCATGGTGTAATTGTAGATGATGATGGACTGCCACTTATAACAGATAAAGAATTAACTGCGTTAGCTGCATATGCTGCATATATTGATTTATATAAAAAGAGTCTTGTATTAAGAGATAGTAATTCTTTTCAAATAGCTCAAGCAGTTAAACAAGAATGATTGAGAGCTTGTAGTGATGCCAGAGTTCCTGAACATATCTCGCAAAATGAAATGAATGAGATTCTTGATGCTCGTACACGTTGAGATAGAAAGCAATATAAGAAATCATTTAAACCTGTTAACTAATGAATAAAAAAATGTTTCCTCATGGTTTTAACTCTAGGGAACTATATAATGGGTTAAATCCTAAGTTATTAAAAGGAAGATGAGTAAAAAATAGATATAAAGATCGTAAGAACCTAGCTGCTAAGATTTTTGATGACTGTTTTTATGAGATCTTATTGGATATTATAAATAATAATGTTACCTTTGTACTACCTCTGCGGTTTGGAAACTATGGAGAAATTTCTATGAAACAAATTGCAGATGAAGACTTTAAACAAGCATATAGAAGAGGTAAATTTAATAATATTGATTTTGTATTATCTCAATTTACAGGAAACCAGCTAGTATATAGATATATGAAACATAATAAAGAAACTATGGAAAAACCAATCTATGTTGATAAATATCTTAAAAAACTCATAGATCAATATACTGAAGAAGCAAAAGTGTACTATTAATTATGATTAAAGAATTAGACGATTATTTAGGTATTATACAAGAAAAATATCCAAAGATCTCAAAAGATGAGTTAAAAAGAGTTATAGAACACGGTTTTAGTAGTTTTCATTTATTAGCTAAAAGTGGAGCAGATGTAGTTTTAGGAAATCATAACTATACTGCTTTTTGTGGAAAGATGTTTTTTGATGATTATAAAAGAGTTAGATATAATAATATTAAACATCGTATTAAATTAAGACTGAAATATAAGTACGCTCAAGAAGTATACAACGGAGCGTACTATTTCGGTCTAACTGAAGCTGAGTGAGAATTTTATAAAACTCAGATAACTTCAAAGCGTAGATCTAAAATAAAGTTTAGAGATTTGAAGTTATATAAAATACAAGAAGAGTGTTATTTAGATAGATCTAGAACACACTTCTTTAAATTGTACTATCCAATCGATGTTGGATGGACATTTTTAAAAAGTGAAATCACAACAAGAAACTTTGAATATATAGCATATAGAGATGTAAAAAATAAAATAATAATGATTTAATATGGCAAAAGAAGAAATAATAGGGTCTCCTAGAAGAAATTTAGTTTTTGAAACTAGTGGGGTAATAAGAGTAAAAGTTGGAGATAAATATTATAAGTTAAATTATGATAAGGAAACAACTGATGATGAAGACGAAGAATCTATAGAGTCTAAAATTATAATTGTAGACGATATATTATTATATGAGACAGGACAGTATGAATATCCTGGAGATAGAAAAATAATCTTTGCATTAAACGGGGGAATTTATTATACATTAGATAATAGTTATTTTAGTTTTAGTGATTCTCAAAATTCAGATGCTTCTCTTGAAGGGAATATAATATTTGATAATACTGTAATATTTAATGGGACTCCGCCATTTAAATTAAGTAGTTCAGAAGTTATAAGTAATCTTAATGCACAGTTTATTGATGGGCATAGTTGAAATGATATTCAAGCATTATTAAATAAACAGAACATCTCTTTTAATACATTAGAAACTACAGATGGAAAATTTATAGCTGAAGATGGGAAAGTTACATGTAATACAGTAGTTTGTAGTAATGCTAATATTAAAAAACTTAGTTTTGAAACTCTTTCTGGAAATATCTCAGTTGGAGGAAATATAAGTGTTACAGCAAGCGAGCTAGATATTGATGGAAATCTATACGATCTTGGAGTAAATATTTTACAGCTTTTATATAAATTATATTCTGTAAAAGGAATAAATACTAGTAAGACTACATTTGTCGAGTTTGCTAAAGATCTTGTAAAATCTGTAAATACAAGTTATAATTGACAAACTCCATCAACATATACCTCTCATCAATTAGATTTTGATAAACAACTTTTATCAGAATCTTTTTATTGGGAGCCAATAAATATTGAATCTTGAAAGAATATTTCGTGCATACCATTATCTGTTGCAGATAATTATTATATAGATCCTGAAGAAATTACGGAAGATACAGAAATTACTGAAAACGCTGAAAATATTGCACGTTTATCTAATCTATATAATGAGATTATAACAAAAATTTACATTATTCCAGAGGAAAATAAATCTACATTTAATGGTGTTGTTTTAAAATTATATATAGATTCAGGATTTGTTACTCCTGGTACAGAGGGAGAATTAATTATAAATGAATATAAAAAAGATACATCTGAGGAGATTGAGAATATTAGTGCAAAGTTCATAGTCACAGGTATTAATAATGACGAAATATATGTACATACTACATACATTTCAGATAAAGCAAGCTTTCTAGCTCTTTTTTCAGAATCTATTGGGTTGTATGCATATTCAGAAGCTGAGAATCTAACTTCAGATACTGAAGAACAACCGTTTACCTCAATTAATGTACAATATTATCAAGAGCCTGAAGAAACTTCAGAGTATTATAATATTATACTAGAAACTAATCCTGAATTTATCAGTTTTTATCAAACTAGTAATACAGTTATTGGAAATTTATCTGTAATATCAGACGATATACTGAATCCTTCTGGAATAGGGATTTATAGTGATAACTGTTATTTAAATAACCCAACTATATGCTTATACAATAGTGCTGAACAAAAAAGTTATCTTAAAATATCTGCTTTAGGAACCTCATTCGTTGGAATAAACGATGCTCAAGAAAATTGAATTAGTATCGAAAATACAGGTAAATGTAGTTTGAAGAGAGGCAATCTATATAATATTAATAACTATGATACTTTTTGTAAGTTTGGGCCTTTAGTTGTATATGAAGACGGTTCTGCAACTTTAGGAAGTGGAGATACTCAAATTACTATATCTGCATCTGGAGAAGTTAAGATTCCTTCTGCAGCAATAACTACATAATAACTATGAAGAACAAATTAAATCAAATAAATCAGTTTAATGGAGGAATGATAAAGGATATAGAACCATTAATGGTTCCAAATACTGTAATGACTGATTGTTTAAACGGCACTTTAATTACTTATAATGGTAATGAATTTGCCTTACAGAACGATATGGGTAATTATGGGTTTAAAAATGGAGCTTTGAGTAATGGTTTTGTTCCTGTTGGAATGAAAGAACACCAAGGAGTATTATATATTATTTCATATAACCCAATTGACGACAAGGTAGAAATTGGAAGTTTTCCATCACAACAAACAATCTTTACCCCAATTGTAGATAATAAGGATGCTACAATTGAGGATATCATTATTGATAAAACATCTTTATATAAAGATTTAGAAGGTGAAACTAAAATTATACTTCTTAGTAAAGATCCTAATTTTTATTTAAATCCAGGAGATAAGTATCTTCTTATATATGAAAATTCAGGTGAATATTCCTTTAAGGAAGCACTTGAACAGCTAAATAATAAATACTATAGACACTTAGTTCCTTATATTCTTACAGATGAAAATAAATTGTATAATATAGATGGGCTTCTTGAATTACAAGTCGATAAATCCACAACTAATAGAAGTGATTGGATTCCTGTATCTTGGGATATTCCTGGCTGGCTTGCTGTAAAGTTTAGTATTACGGTTCCAGAACAATTTAATATATATTTTGATAAAAGTAAGACATATGTAGATGATAGTGATTCGAATGCTATAAAAGTTTATCCAGGCGGAGATCTTAGAGTACAAACTTATTGGAATCTTGTAAATTATGCCGATGGAGATTTAGATAAGATTAAAAATAATTTAGTATATTTTTTACATGATTATGACACTTTAGATGAAAAAAATATAAGTAAATTATCTCCAATAAGTCTAGAGCCTAATCAATTAATATCTTATAATAATTTCCAGTCTATAATATTTAATACTATTGATGCAAAAACGCTTGGAAACTATAAATATATTACTCCCGCATTATTAGTTGAAAATGAAGATAAGAAAAATTATATAATATATAGTCAATTTACACAAACAATTTCTAGAGATCCTATAACAATAGATCCTAATGAAATACACTTTGGAAGAAATTATTTTAAATATTTTGTAGGAGATAATTCTCTAACAATGCTTACTTCTTGAGAAAGTTTTCCTGGAGTTAGCCTTGAATATAAGTTAGAAAGATATTCTACTTCAGATTCAGACAACCCCTATACTGCTATTGATTGGACTTCGGTTTCTGATATAATAAGTAATGGAACCATTATTATAGATATACCTTTTTCTGAAAATAATGAAGACATAGCAGAGTATGATACTACCCAAACTGGAGAACCTAAGATAAAAAAAGTTAATTTTAATAAAGAGGATATATACTTTCTAAGTCTTCGTTATGTTATTAATATTGAATCTGGAAATCCTATTACAGGAGATATAGAACCTGCCGAGGATAGAATTTATGCTACAGAACTTGTAAATAGGTGATATTATGTTAAAGATAACTTTAAGGATATTACAGGACAAAACCTTGTAAATTACTTTGCTGATTATATAAAACTCGAACTTAATTCAGGTAATTATGCGTTTACAGAAACTGCTTTTCTAAAACGAAGAGGTAATGAAGATTCAAAAGATGAAAAAATAAATAATTATTCATTTGATTCTAGTGACTATTTTAGTGAAATTAAATTAGTATATCCAGAACCTCCTGGAGAAACGTATGATACTTCTAAGATTGGAATTAAGACTATATTTAAACAAGGCAATACATATTCTATTAAAAAGGTAGGAAACTCTGAAGTATATACTATATCCGTTCCAAAAGACCAAAATGGAGATGACGGTAGATTGTGAAGATGAATCACTTCTAAAGGCGTTACTGTTAATAATGGCAAGGCTATAGATTCTAAAGGCAATACTTATACACTACTCTTTAATAAAATAGATGGATCTTTTTCATTTGATTTGTTTAATACTTTTACAGTTACAAATACTGAATATAATATTGTAAAAGAAATCAGTAGTAATGATAAATATTTATATGAATATCATCCTATTGGAAAAACTAAAACTAAAGTTACAGATAAAAACGATACTCATACAATAGAATATAGACCTGAATATGTAGAATTTAGAAAAGACGGTTCTGGAAGAGATAAATGGTCAATGTGTTTCTGATGGAAAGAGGTAGGTCCTTTTACTATTAGGTTTGAAAACAATAAGTTGTATTATGGTGAGAATACAGAAGAATTCACTCCAGAAAAGAACTGACCTAGTGTTCTTGGAGATTTAAATATTTCAAGTGGAACTAATTGGCATAGAACAGATTGAAAACCAAATGGTCATTCTGCAACTAGTACAAAAAGTTATGCTGATGATTATGGATTTAATATATATAATTTCTATAATGCAAAGTATGGTAATGATAGTAGCCATTCTGGAGATTCTGGTTTCTTTGGCAGATACGGATCTGCAAATAATTTCTGCCTTGCAATGTCATATGAAACAAAAAATTCATGACCCTGTATATATTACTGTGCTAATAAAGCACCTTCAAATTCAAAGGAAGATACGTCTTATATTTCTAAAACTTGTATATATTCCTATCTTATGATGATATACTGTTTAAGATATTGTATGTCTTCTAAAAATAATATAATTTATTATTCTTTATATAACTATGGAGAATCTCTTATAAATCCAGTATATATAAAAACTATTAATCTTTCTGGAACATATGATTGAAAATATTTCATGGATGAGAGAGTTGACATTCCAGATGAAATAGATTTAATATTTAATGGAGTATCTTTTGCAGACAATAATGTAATATCTACAAATACAAATGTCAATTTTAATTGTATAGTTACTCCTGATGAGTCTTTTAAATATGAGCTCCAAAGGTTAATAGATAATAAGAATAGTAATGTAAGAATTAAAGTAGATGAATTAGAAAGACAGCCGAATATAAAAAGTGGAGACCTATATCTTATTCATGAGTATAATGAGAATGCAAATAAAGTGAAATTAACTAATGCTATAAAAAGTATGGTGTTTACAGATCAAGTAAGATCTAATATGGATGCTACTTTAGAATTGTTTATGAGAGAGACAGATAATAATACGCGTTCTGTAGCAAGAGAGTTTATTTCTAATATATATGATGACGGGCAATAATGGATATAAAACTGAAAGTAAAAAAGTACAAGGATACTGGAGATATTGCTTGAGAGTATAATCCTTTACGTAATTTAAAAAAATCTGATGATCAGATTGATGATTTTACAGTAAGTAACTCTCAATTAAAATTAGATCTAGAAAATCCTATAGACATAGAATGTCAAAGTTCTTATGATGGAAGTACAAATTTAATATTCAACGATGATAAAAATCCTCCTAGAATAATAAATACTAGAGTAGCGTTATTAGAAAATAATAGATATAAAATTATAAATCGAAACCAAATTAAACAATCTAATTTATATACAGAAAATGAATTAGATCAACAAACTAGGCTATTTAGAAACGTTACTAGAATTCCAAAGATTCAATTTAAGAATGTAGATTACTTTGGGACTCTCAAAGGAGGTAATTATATATTTTATATAAAATATTCTGATAGTGACTATAATGAAACCGATATTGTTGCTGAATCAGGAATAGTGTCTGTATTTAAAGGAGATTTATCAAATCCTAAGACTTGTGTTGGAGCTTATATGGATGAACGTACTGATAAATCTATAATACTTTATCTTAAGAATATAGATACGTCTTTTAGTTATATAAATATATATTATAGTAGAACAAGTTGTGATGTAAATGGTATTTCTAAAACAGATTTTCATAAAATAAAAAAGACTTATGAAATAACTGATGTCAATCAGACAATAACTATTAATGGATTTGAAGAACTTGAAGACATAACTGCAGAAGATTTAAATATACAATATAACTACGTAGAGTCTGTAAAAAGCCAGGCACAAGTTCAAAATAGATTATTTTTTGCAAATGTTTCAAAACTTAAAGAAGACTCTGCTACTTTAAGTAATCTTGCGTTATATATTAATGTAGAAGAATGTCAAGAACATGATATAGGATATATTACAGATAAATATGGAATTTATAAAGGGGATATTACTGCTGCAGAATACTATTCTCCATATAATATATATTATAGACTTGGATATTTCCCTGGAGAAATTTATAGACTAGGAGTAGTATTTATATATAATGATGAGCATTTATCTCCTGTATATAATCTTAGAGGTATTGATTTTAATCTTTCAACTTATCATTTTAAAGAAAAAGGAGATAATGGAGAGATAATATCAAGTAATAAATGTAATTATGATTATAATATAGACTTAAGAGATCCTGAAACTATAGAAAATAAAGATTTTATATCTTTAGAAACTTTAGAAAATACAAGAGGAGTATTTAGATTTACTAAAGATAAGACTATTATTGATCATGACGGAAAATCTGTGAAGCCATTAGGATTAAAAATTAGAATCCCTGAATTTGTAATTAATAAATTTAAAGAACTAAATATTAAGGGATACTACTTTGTTAGGCAACAGCGTATTCCAACATTTTTATTCTCTGGGTTATCTATAGGAGTTGATACTGTAAGTGGAGTTCCTTGTCTTGATCTTTCTGAAGGAGGCCAAAATCCAAAGCTTGTAACAGAATCTTTTGTAAATAAAAATAAGGTATTGATTAACGATTATGATTCAAAACTTATATATAGTAACAATTGTAGCTATTCAGGATTATTATCAGCAGATGTTAAGTGCGATAAGCAAATGCAATCTCTACTTAATTCAGATAGATATAAATTAGTAGAAGCATACAAGTTTAATCAATATAACGCATCAGGGAGAAGTTATACCTTAGATTTAACAAATGTTGCAAGTACGAATGCAGAAACAACAAGCGAACTTTTATATATAGATTCGGATATTCCTCAGAAAATTATTAATGATAATATCTTTTGTACTAGAGCAGGAATGCAAGAAGAAATTAAACAACAAACCTGTTTTGGAAAAGAGGATATGGAATCAAGCGATGCTCAATTAGTTAGAGGAGTATTTACTGATTTTGTAGGATGTAACACTTTACTTGGTAAATCATCATTATATAATGTTTATATAAAAAATTATTCCGAAACATTTAATAAAGAATATTTTCAAATAAGAATCGATGATAATTCTCCTTACTTTGCAGTATCTGATAGATATGCTACAGATACTAGTGTAATAAAAGACAAAGATATTACAGATTGTACTACTGATTATAAAGACGCGGAAGATAATTCTATAGAATTTAATTGGAGTATGATTCCAATATTATATCGTGGTGATTGCTTTACTTATACAACTACTATTAGGTTACATAGAAACTTCACTTCTCAAACAGTTCCTACAAATGATACAATAGTAGATTTTAATACTTGAAAAGATAATTTTAAAGGTATTAGAAATACTGAAAACTGGGATGATATAAATATTGGAGATATTAATGCAGTAGCTATTGGAAGTTGAGTAACATTTAAAGGATTATCTAATAATAATATTTCTCTTAGAAGTATTGATGAGTTTAATATAGAAGAAATTGCATTAATGGGAAATCCAAGAGGATTTTATCCTATACAAGGTATGTCTACTAAATCTTCTGCTAAAATTCCAGAAAGTAACTTATATAATAGAGGATATAGTACTACTCTAGGATTTAAAAGAAATTATAAGCACATAGATGTACCTTATGAGGTTGACGAGTTTGATACTCGTATAATGTTTAGTGATATTCAGGTAGATGGAAACTTTAAGAACTCATATAAGGTATTCCAAGGATTATCATATGAAGATTTAGATAGACAATATGGAGGTATAGTAAAAATTCTTCCTTGAGGAGGAAATCTATTAACTGTATTTGAACATGCTATAGCTATTGTTCCAATAAATGAAAAAGCTCTTATTCAAACTACTACTGGGCAAAATATTCATATGTATGGATCTGGAGTATTACAAAAGCAAATGACAATTATATCTGATATGTATGGTTCTATATGAAAAGACTCTATTATAAGAACTCCTAGAGCAGTATATGGCGTTGATACATATACTAAGAAAATTTGGAGATTTTCTGATAGAGGTCTTGAACTTATATCTGATTTTACAATTCAAAGATTCCTTAATGATGAAATAAATCTTAAGGAACTTGAAAAAACAGTAGCATTAGGAACAAGAAATGTTAAAACTCACTTTAATGCTTATAAAAATGATATTATGTTCACTTTTTATAATGATGATAAAATTTGGAATATATGTTATAATGAAGTACGTAGCATGTGAGTTACTAGATATTCGTGAGTTCCTTTATTATCAGAAAATATAAATAATACATATTTTAGTTTTGATTTGCTTAAGAGTAAAATATTTAGTATAATAAGTAATAATCTTCGAAAAACTGATGATCTTGTAAAGGTAGGAGAAGAATGAACTGGAAAATACGTTACTTCTGATAGAGAATACTCAAAGTTTACTTTCACAGTTGATGGGTATAATGGATATAATGTTAATAGTGTCGTTATAAAAGGATATTACTGAGATGAAGATGAAATAAAAATTGATTCACTTATTGAATGCAAAGCAAATGAAGAAACCTGGCTTATGGATGAAGTAAGTGAGAATTGAGTTGAAATTAAAAATAAAAATGTTGGAAATGCTATAGATGCTGAATCAGAAGAGGATCGTCAGAAAATAATCTATGCTAATTATCTTGAACAGAAGGATGCAGCTCCGTTTTCAATAGAATTTAAAGATCTATACAGAAAAGAGGACAGAGGCTATTTATATTATACTATTGAAGTAAAGTATACTCCATATATTGTAACCTCATCAGAAGATAATCCTTCTGAAGATGAGAGTGGAAACCTTATGAGTAATTGTATTGTTTTTGGAATTGAACGGTCGTATACAGCTGGAGCTATTATTCCTTATGAAGCGCTAAAAGAATTCGACATGCTGAAATATCAAGATGATTGAAATAAGGCATTATTATATAATATTTTCGTACACGGTAGAAGTAACATTATTGATGAGATAAATTATTTTGATAGTGATGAAACAAATCAAATATTACCTACTAAATGATATAATAAACAGGAACCTTTTGAGTTTGAATTTATAGTTAATGAACCAAAAGGAATTCATAAAATATTTGACAATTTAGTAATAATATCTAATAATGTTGAACCAAATTCTATTGAAATAGAAATTACTGGAGATGTATATGAATTTAGTAAAAGAGCTATTTATAGAAATAAAACTTTTAATAAAAATGAATCTACAAATGCTAATTTCCCAGAAATCTATTTAGATAAAGAATCTAAAGGATATAAAACAGAAGTTACATGAGATCCAATTCGAAATGAATATTACTTAAATGTACATGCAGATTGTTTAAATATAAAAGAATATGGAAGACGATTAGGTAATATATACTATAGTGAAGATTCTTGGTATTTCCAAGTACAACCAATATATTATGAACAAACAAGCTCTAATGATTTTGAATCTCCATTAAAGGCAACTAAAGTTCGAGATAAATATGCAAGAATTAGAGTTAAATATAAAGGTGATAAACTTGTTATTATTACTGCATTACAAACATTAATGACTCAAAGTTATGCATAAAAGAATAAAGAAAATGGAAACAGGAGCTAGCATTGGAAATATTATCGATCTAGATATGATGAAACAACTTGGTCTTAGATTAGGAGATTATAATACATTTATGAATACTTCTACGAATAAGATCAAATCTGATATTGGAAACTTTAAAAGCTCAGGATTTGATTTAACTAATAAAAATCCTTTTTCAAATGCAAAAGGTATATTTTCTCAGAATACTGTTAATAGTGTTAATAATTGACAAAATAATACATTTGGTGGAGCTAAGACAGTAAATAATCTAAATGGCAAATTTGGAGGAGCCTTTCAAATGGGAGACCAGTTAATTGGAAATCTTAATACAGCCCTTGTAGGAAATGAGAAAACTGGATCTACTGCTCAAGTAATGTCTGGAGTTAAAGACATAGGACACAATGTAGTAAGTCAATTTAATCCTATGGGTGGAATGATTAATACTGGAGCTAAAACTATAGGAAATCTTATTGGAGGAACTAAAGATCGTGTTGAAGGTACTGGTTCTCAAATACAAGGAATGATAAGTGACGGTTTAAGTATGCTTGGTCCTATAGGAATGGCTGCTGGTGCTGCACTAAATTTAATTAATGGTATTGGAGGAAAGCGTATTGATAAGTTAGTAGATAATACATCTGATATTAGTAATGAATATAGTGGTTCAAAGAAATTTATCAGTAATAGTATTGATAAATATAGTAATAAAAAAGCTGGATTATTTGACTTTGGATTTCATCGAAAAGGTCAAAATGCTATAACTAGAGCCAGAAGGATGCAAAATACTACTTTAGATATTACGGATGCAGGTAAGAAAAGATTAAATAATCAAATAGGTCAGTCTCTTGCTAGTAAAAACTTTAATACTTATAATGGATTAGATAATATGTATTCCTTAGCTAAAAACGGAATGAAATTTCCTGAATTAGACGAAGCTAGAGCATTCTTGCAGAAACGACCAACACAATCTACAGAAACACAAAAATTCCAACTCGGAGGTAAGATGAATTTAATTCCTGAAGGAAACTTACATGCACATAAACATCACTTAGAAAATGTAAACCCAGAATTAAAAGATCAAATTACTAAAAAAGGAATTCCTGTAGTAGCACAATCTGAAGGAGGAATTGTTCAGACAGCAGAAATTGAAAAGGAAGAGTGGACACTTAGAAAAGAGTTTACTGATAAACTTGAAGCTTTGTATAAAGCATATCAAGAAGATTCATCTAATGAAATCGCAATTGAAGCTGGAAAATTAGTTTGTCATGAACTATTAAAGAATACAGATGATAGAAGTGGACTAATTAAAAGTGTGAAATAATGAAAGAGGTAAAAATAGAAATAGCAGATAAAGAATATAAAGTTCTAATCGCAGAAACTGAAGAAGAAAGAGCTCAAGGTTTAGGTAATGTAGAATCTATGGATGATGACGAAGGTATGTTATTTATAATGCCTGAAGATCAAGGCCAAGTAGTATTTAATACGGAAGAAATGGAATTTGATATTGATTTAGTATTTATAGATCAAGACGATGAAGTTTATAATGTAGTATTAGGTAAAGCTCATAGTTCTGAACCAATTATTTCTACTCCTGAAAGTGAAGAAGGAAGAACGAAATATGTATTAGAAGTTAATGCTAATTCTGGAATTCAGATTGGAGACGAATTAGACTTTGAAGAGGATATAGATGAAGAAGAAATTGATAAAATGTATATTCTTGGATCTGATGGAAAACCTCAAATGGATTTAGTTGGTGGTGAACGTATTTTCTCAAGAAAAAATTCTAGAACTTTAATAAAATTAGCAAAAAAGGCTAATAAAAGTAAGGCTGATTCTGATTATGCTAAACTTGGAAAAAAGATCTTTAAATATATAAATGAACAAGATAATCGTCCAAGTGAGTTTGTAGAATCTCCTAAATAGATAAAGAAAAAGGAGAGTAATTTCTTACTCTCCTTAAAAGATACTAACTATCTTTTATAACCCTATATTGTCTCATGTTTAATCTAGCATCTCCAAAGAGAATGAAATAGACTCATTTTATACTCTTGGGTTGTGGAACAAAGATAATATAATATTGCTAATGTAGCAAGTGTTTTCATAAAAATTTAGTGTAAATGAAAATTTTAGTAATTTTATTTGGATATTAAGAACTAAAGTATTATCTTTGGGCATTAAATGAATATATGACAATGAAGAAGTTAACTACAGAAGAATTTATAGAAAAAGCTAATAAGATTCATAATAATAAGTATGATTATAGTCAAGTAAAATATGTAAACTCTAGAACAAAAGTTTGTATAACTTGTCCACAACATAATCAATTTTGACAATTAGCTAATTCTCATTTGCAGGGACAAGGTTGTCCAAAGTGTAGTGAAATAACTAAAAATAATAAATTAAAAGTAGATAAAGAAACGTTATTAAATAAATTTAATTTATTATATAATGGTAAGTATGAATATAATTTAGATAATATGAATACTTTACATGATAAAATCAAAATAAAGTGCTCGAAGCATGGTTGATTTTATCAAAGAGCTATACATCATTTAAATAGACACGAATGTCCTTTATGTAAACAAAGAGGTAAGAAATACACTACAGAAGAGTTTGTTATTAGGGCAAAAGAAGTACATGGCAATAATTATGATTACAGCAAAACTGTGTATACTGGAAAGGAAAACTTAATAGAAATTATTTGTTATAAACATGGTAGTTTCTGGCAAAAACCTCATAATCATATTAGTGGGTGTGGTTGTCCAAAATGTAAAGCAACAAAGACTCAATTAAAAATATTTAATACTCTTTGTAATTCATTTCCAAATGAAGTTTGAATTTGAGAATATTCAAATAGTTGATTAGGTAATCAAAGAATTGATATTTTTAATCCTAGAATAAACTTAGCTATTGAATATAATGGAGAACAACATTATATGCCAGTAAGTGCTTTTGGAGGAGACTTAGAATTTAATAAAATACGGTTAAGAGATAAACAGAAGATTAAAAAATTAAATGACCATAATTGTATTATTTATATAATTCCGTATTATGAATTTAATTTAGATAATATAGTTAAACAAATAAATAAATATTTATATGAAAATAGTTAAATTTCTACAAGAAGGTGGAGCAGCTCCCGCACCTAGTGCAGCACCTGCTGGTCCTCAGGGTGGACAAGATCCACTACAAATGTTAGGCGAAATGGCAGCTCAAGCGTTACAAGCACAAGATTGCCAAGCAGCAATGCAGGTATGTGAAGGCTTTTTAGCACTTTTACAGCAAGCTATGAGTGAAGGTCCGCAGGGTCCTGTAGGTCAAGCTCCTGAAGGAGAACCAGTTTTCAAAAAGGGTGGAAAAATGGTAGGTCGTAAGAAATGCGCTAAAAAAGAAAATGGCGGAGAAATGAAAAATAAGTTTTTCGGCAAAAAGTAATTTAATGATCATTAGATAAAAGGGAGATTTGACATGATCAATCTCCCTTTTTATATATAAAGTAAGTGTGATAAAATGGCACAAGTAATTAAATATCAACAAGGCGGTTCTACTCCTACTCAAAAATACGGCACTTTTACTATAGATGGTAATCAATATCAGGTTGATGACGATTTTCTAAATCAGATGTCTTCTTATGGAAAAACATTAGATCAAGATACTGCATATCAATTTAGTAAAATAACTGATGCTCTAAGATCAGGTGCTAATTTATCATATGATTCTAGTGCCGATAGATTAGAAGGAGTACAGTTTGATGTTACTAATAATCAAGCAGAACGTTTAGGTAAACGTCGAAGTAGACTTGGTAGAAGTTTTGGAAACCTATGGAGAGGAAAAGAAAATACTGCAAGAAATGCAGTTCATGCCTTAAAAGATTTTCAATATAAAAAGCCAGTAGAAGCATTAGATCCAATTAATATTAGAGATTGGTCTAGTGATATTACTATGGAATATAAACGTAATAAAGATACTGGAGATTTTGAATTATTAAATGGAAATAGAGTTTATATAAATGGAGCTAATAATCTAAAAGCAACTAGAAGACTTCGTAGTCTAAAAGATATTGCAGGTTATGGCGATAATGATCAATTTAAAGGCTATAATGATTTAGATAAGCAAGCTTATATAGACTTTTATAATAAATATGGTGAGCAAGGTATAGAAGATATTATATCTAGAATTGAACAAGGAAATTGAACAGATGAAGATGCTATGGCATTAGATGATATTGGTATCTTTTTAGGAGGAAGTAAACCTGCTCAAGCTCAAAAAGAAGTAGATCCTGCGCAAGAAGAACTTAAGAAGACAAAAGAAAACTGAAGTAAAGCAGGATGAGATTATGATAAATATAATAATCTATTTAATGTTGATGCAAATGGTAATGTAACAATTGCTAATGATGAATTTAGAAATCTTGTTGGAGATAATGCTTGATTAAATGATAGATTTAGAGAGCGTTATGGAGCCTATGCAGATTATATTCCTGAAACTTCTGGATTATTTGTTCTTAATGGAAGAGTGTATAGAGGCGATGATACTGATAGTTTGAGTAAAATACAAAGATATTTAGACTTTGTAAGTGAAAATAAGCAAACTTATGGTAATTCGAATTTAATTCGTCAGTATTGAGCAGATAATGATTTTTCAGGATATAGTAATTTTGGACAGGATGAAACAACAGGACAAAAACAATTTTCATGAGCTTTTGATCCTTCAACATATGGACGTGATATATCTGGAGAATATATAAGAAATGCAAATGACCCTCTTATTTATGAGTATTTTGATAAAGATGCTCAGTTTGATCAATATGGTCATCCAATTCGTTCAACTGCAAAAAGAGCATATATTGATCCAAGAACAAAGAAACGTATTGATGAACGAGTTATTAGTAACTTTATTAATAACCTTCAACCTCAAACTAATAAAAAATTTGTAGAGGATTATTATAAAAATAAACCTCGAACTGCATTTAGTGCATATCAACAACCTTATGGAGAAAATGGTCCAAGTGTTATAATAGCAGTAGCAGGAGGAAACGGAAATTATTCTTTAGAATATAATCCTGAGAATAAACAGTATTATTATTGAAGTGACAATCCAAGTACTCCAACTCTAAGTGGACAGTTAAATGATTTTAGAGATTATGGATTAAATGTACCACAAGAAGTAGTTCAACTTTTAAATCAGAATCCAGATCTTATTGATGATGTTAATTTTAGAAATGATCTTGAAGCACTATTAAGAAATATGTATGTAAATCCTAATTTTACTACAAGATTTAAATTTTCTCCAGAAAGTAACAAATATTTAGGTCCAATTTTCCAAAAATACCAAAAAGAAGGAATTGGCTCAATTGGAAATTTAACTGGTTTAAACGCATATAGAGGAATTTTACATCAATATACTCCTGAACAATTAACTCAAGCAGGGGTACTTTTAAAACGGTCTATTGGATCCTATCAAATTGGAGGTAAAGTTCAAAGAAGAACTAATATTTCAGCATCAGATGAAGCTCTTCATATTCCTCATCAAAGAATACGTAAAGCAGGTGAAGAAAAAGTTATTGGAGATCAGACTCAATTAACTGCTGCTGATAAAGCTGAAATTGCAGCTTTAGTTGCAGATGCTGCTTCTTTAGGTGCTACTTTTATACCAGGATTTGGCAATATTGCTGGAGCTGGAGTTGGTGCAGTAGGTTCTTTAACTGGTTTTGGAGCGGATGTTGCTAGAGATGGATTAGACTGAGGTGATGTTGGCAATTTAGCACTTAATCTAGGATTAGATGCAGCTACTTTACTTCCTGGGATTGGCTCAGGAGCTAAAACAGCAAAAATAGCTAAAGCTTTAAAGAAATCTAAAGCTGTTGCAAATGCTGTTAAGTGAGCAACTAAAGGAGTTAGTTTTGGAAGTGCGGCATCTGGATTAGCAACTGCGTGAGGAAATATTCAAGATGGTAAATGAACTATTAAAGATATTCGTACTGTATTGAATGGAGTTAGAGGTTTTGCTAATTTAAAACGTACTACAGGAAGTGCAAAACTAAAAGGAGGAGATTCTGATATGGTTACCTTAAAACCAACTAATAACAAAAATCTTCCTACTATTAAATTAGGTCGTTCTGAGATTGAGTCGGTCAATTCACTTCCAAAAAATCAAAAAACTGAAAAGTTAGAAGAAATAATTATTGGAAAGTTAGGTAAAGTTAAAACAGATAATGTTACTGACTTACTTTCTGAGTATGGTATTAAACGTTCCTCTAATATAAATTTCAATTGAAGAAAACCTTGGAAGTCTTCAATAGGTAAAGGACTTAATACAGGACAATTTAAATATGATGAACTTCCTAGTACTTATAGGAATCCAGATGATATGGGTTGGTGAAATTGGAATAAGACTGCTGCTACTAGAGATGCAAAAACTAATAGGAGTAATCCTTATTTTAAGAACTATGCTGATAAACAAACTTCTCAAGTTCAAAGATTTTTCGGAGGACCTGAAATGTTTACATCAGTTACAGCTTTAAAACGGAGACCTATTACAATGCCAATCTATTCTAACTTAGCTCCTAACTTAGGAATATTTAGTGATCAACCACAACATCTTTGGTATTATAAACCAGAGAATAATCCAGTATTTTATAAAAAAGGTGGTAAAATTATAAAAGCACAACCTGGCACTAAGTATCCTACATTTAGTACTCCAATAGATCAAAATTGGACTAGTGTAGCTGATTATATGCTAGATAAAAATAATAATCCGATTAATGTACAAGTAGATCCAGTTGCTGTTGTTGGAACTCCTATTAAACGTACTTCTATAGGCTTAAATAAGACTGTTCAATCGCCTCAAAATGCTGTAGTGAGGAATCGGTATGATTCGATTTTAAATGATGCTAAAATGGCTCAAATTAATAATAATCTTGGGTTTAAAGGAAGGTTGGATTCAAAAGAAGAATTACTTAATGATTCTACTAGTAGAACCTTGTCTAATTTAAACAGATCCTCATATAATACAGATAATTCTGATTATACAGCTTTTGGACATGGTAAAGGAAAAGGATTTAATATTAATCCTGATATGGTAATGGGAATAGGAGACTTTATTACTTCTACAATAGGTATCAATCGTACTACCCAAAAAATGAAAGATGCCATTCGTAAAGGAATGATAGGTTCTCAACAACAAATGCCTACTGAGTTTTACTCTAGATTTAGTGATAATGGGTTGCATAGAATGTATAATGATCGTATTAAAAGTATGCGTCAATATAAGACATCAACTAGTGATCCAAATAAAGTATTAGCAGAAAGACTTATGAGAGATATGAATGTTGATCAATTAGAAGGAGAAAGAGATGCTAAATTTTCTCAAATGATAGATCAATACAATGATAAGTTACTTGCTCAAAAGCAACAATACGCTAATATTAGAACTCAGATAGCTAATGAGAATAGAAACTGTTGAGCACAAGGTTTAGCTCAGTTAGATATGGCTGATGCTAATAAGATTACTCAACAAACTCAAAATATTAAGAATCTTATTTATCAGTTAAGAGGTGACTATGCTAAGGATCTAAACGAGAAACAAGCTTTACAAGCTCAATTAGCACAACAAAAAGCTGCTGGAGATTTCAGTAATTGGTTTACTAATTTTAGAAATAGTAAAATTAATGAGTTCTATAATTGGCAACAGAATGAAGGTAAAAATCCTGAATATAGTGGTTGGAAAATTGATGATTATTTAAATTATAAGTATTCAGGAGATATTGCTACTAATAGAAGTAAATATGGAATTGAGGCTTTAGTTAATCCTTATCAACAATCTCAAAGAAGATTTTGGCTTGGAGGAAATAAATTAGATACAAAACCATATTTAGTTAATTATACTAATCCTAAGCAAATTCCTATTCAAAGATTTATACCTCATAGTTATAAATCTGGGGGTAGATATTTACGTAAAACAGATGAGCAGCAATATCTAGACCAGCAAAAAGCTATCAATAAGGCTGTTGGAGAACTAAATAATAACATTATTAAGTTATTTCTAAAAATGATGTCATAAATATGAAGATAAAGAGATATCAAAATGGGGGTATTAGTTATACCCCCTTTTTTAGAGATGCTGCAGAGCCTACACAAGTTGCTACTCAGACCTCTAAAACAAGTGAAAATAAAGAAGAACAACTTATTCAAAAAGAAATTATTAATGTTCTTAAAGAGAATGGGTTACCTAATGATGTAGATTACTTCTTAGATAGAGCTAATAGTTTTTTAAGAAAATCTCAAAACTTAGGTGAGTTATTTGTATCTGGACAGAGTAATCAATATGATATGTCTGATTTAATTAGATTACAATCTTTAGCTAATAGAATTAAGCATAATAATGAATTACATGAAACTGCATCAGAACAAATTATTAAAGAAGGATCTGGGTCTGAAGTTGCAATTAGTAATGAAGGTAGCTTATATGTATATAATAAAGATGGTAGTATTAAGACTATATCTGCAGATACTTATTATAAAAATCCACAAAAATATCAAGCATTAACTAACTCTCAATTAATTCACCTTCGAGAAGAACGTCCAGAACTAGCATATAACAATAGTATCCTTACAGATTTATCTAATACAGTTGGAATGAAGTCTATAGTGGATTATGTAAAAGCTACTATTGGAGCATTTGGAACTAATAAATCCTCAAATCAGTTTGATAGATATACTTCTAAATATCAGAATAAAATTGAAAAAGGATTTGAACAATTATTAGGATTTAATGGACCAGATGGAATATATAAAGTTACAGAATCAACTAGTTCGTCTAATCAAGGATATCACGATAAAGAAAGTCTTGATTTAGCCGTCAATTATTTATATAAAACTCTTCCTCAAAATATGAAAAATGTTTTGAGAGCTCAAGCAGCTGCTGAAGGATTTAATCCAAGTAATTCTGAGGATGTAAAACGGTTACTTCAAATTGCTGTAGTTGAACATACAGATCACAGTGTAGAAAATAAACAATCCTTAGATTATGATTCAACTGCTTCTAAAGCTGGAAGTAGTTCTGGAGGAACAGATAAAGATGTTAATAGAAGCTCTCTAGAAACTATTGCTGCAGGTAGAGTTGTAGATCCTAAAATTGCAGTTTTATCAACATCTGATGCCAAAGGAGGGTTAGAAATTGTAACTAGAGATTATCCATTACAAGATAAGAATGGCACACAAGTGACTCAAAATACATTAAAAAATGTATTGGATAAGGCTGAAATAGGTAATATTGTTGATAAAAATTCTATTTTCTTTGGAGATCAAAGAATATCAGATATTGATTTAAATAGACTTGTGTGAGATGGCTCTAGTTCACTTAGTAGAATGTGATTGCCAAAAGATCGAAATGCAGAGCAAATGGGAATTTATAAACCTGATTTAGATGCATATGATCGATATACTAAATTTGAAGAATGAGTTGAAGATAATCCTAATGTATCTAGACAGAGAATGATAGAAAAGTTACATGAATATGATCTAGATTTAGAGTTTGATACTGAAACCAATAGATGAAAATTCAGACCTGAAGATATGATGGTATTCTTTGGATTAACAGGTTATGCAAGTGATAAGGCTATTGACTTTGATAGTAATTCTCCCTGGTTATGGCATGTTGATGGACCAGATAGAGATAGAATATTTGATATCTATTCAACTTATGTAAACTATGGAGGAGATGTAGTAAAGAAATCAGACAAAAAAGTTGATAACTTTAAGCCAGGCTTCTTTGGAAAAATATTTCATGGCAATAAAAATTCAATGTATAAAGGAATGATATTTATGCCTATGCATGATTCTAAACTTGCAACTGTTGCATCTAATCATGAAATTGGAAGTGCTAGTGAATATAGAGATATATATAATCAGGCAAATCTGAAAAAACAACAACAAAGCATAAAAGCTAATTTTTAAAGTATGATGGATCAGAAGAAAAATGATTGGCTGGCGGCACTATTCTTTCAGCCAGACAAAAGTGTTCAAGAGTTAGTTAATTTAGGAATAACTCCTGATAACTCTAATGTTAAAGATAGAGAATATTATAAAGGTATACCAGAAATACAAGAGGCGTTTAAAAACGATAGAGGAGAATTTGATAATCAAAAATTCGACACATATTATAAAGACGTTTTAGACTTATATAATCGTGCAGATGAAGCTAATTTAGCAAGTACTGCTATGGATTCGTTTAAATATGATCCTGCAGATTATTTTGCACCTCTCAGTAGCGATGTACTGGATGTTAGTTCAAGATTAGTTAAATTTTCTAATCCTGAAAGAAGAAGTCGAGGTATAGTTAATCTATATGAAACTTCTGGTCCAACTATGTCGATACGTGAAGTAGCACAAACAAATAAGATATTTAATTATGATACTAGTAAGTTTGAGGATTGAACACCTAATGAATGAGGTGGGTTAGGTGCTATAGCTCGTCCTACACTTGTATTAGCTCAATGAGATGAAGATGGAACTCATGAAGTAAATGGAAGAACTGTTTCACATAAAGCAGGAGATCTAAAATTTAATAGTGAAGGAGATCCATTTTATGAAACATTAGGAAATAGACCGCTTACAGGAAAAGATATTCTACATATATCTGATACATTAACTGTTGATGGAAGTAAATGGAATAAATATGACTTCTTTGATTCAGATGGGTTAGATAAAAGTGTTGGAGGTACTTTAGCAAAGGTTTTATTTAAAGTAGGACCAATGCTTATTCCATATGTTGGGCAAGTGTATGGTGGTATGACAGCTGCTATTGAAATAGGAAAATTATTCCCAGTATTATTTAGAAGTATCGAAGGTATTGCTAAGGGAGATTTAACTAATTCTAGATCAGCACAAACTGCTACTGACATTCAAGCTTGGCTTTCTAGATTTGATGGAAGTGTTTCTGATTATGGAAGAAATAGTTTCTGAAATGTAGAAAACATTGGAAAATTAGTTGAAGATAGTTCAAGACAATTATTTCAACAAAGAGTAATTGGACAAATCCCAAAGTGAATAGTAGGTAAAGAAAATGTTAGTGAAAATACGATTAAATGAGGTAGAGCTTTATCTTTAGCTTATATGGCAGGAACCTCTTCTACAGATGCTTATGATGCATTTAAGCAAGCTGGAGCATCTGATAGAGTTGCAGGATTAGGAATGCTATCTGTAATGGGAGCAATGTTTACATTAATGAATAATGACTACTTTAAAGATTTTTGGTTTAAAGATACATATCTCGACCGTACATCTGTAAAAGGAGTTATTAAAGATGTTGCTGAAAAAGTAACTAATGAAAACATCAACAAAGGGATTGTTTCTCCTAAAGCTGCTGCAAATTGGGTTATGAAAACTAAAAACCAAATTCAGCAACGAATCTCTAAAATGAAACCTGGAAATATTTTATATGACAGTGTTAATGAAGGAGTTGAAGAAGTAGCAGAAGAAGTTTCATCTGATATGGTAAAAGCACTTTACTCAGCATTAAACACAATGGGTATTGTAGATGAGGATAGACAACTTGATTTTGGTATAAGCATAGAAGAAGCGTTTGCACGTTATACTTCTGCATTTATGGGAGGTGCTATTGGTGGTGCTGTATTTAGTTTTCATGAAAAATGAGATTCAAGAATTAACTCTATAAATGATGAAGCAATTCAAAAACCTAATGATTCTTTACAAGAAATTATATATTTAGTAAGAAATGGTAAAACTTCTGATTTAAAAAGAGAATTAACAAGATTACATGATAAAGGAGCTCTTGGAAGTAGAAATCTTTCAGGTAAATCATTTGAACTTGTTAAAGATCCTGATGGATATAAAATTAATTACGAATCTGCAAAAGAAGGAGAATCTCAGAACGATGTTATTTATAACCAAATTAATAGTTACATTGATAGAATCGATAGTATTATCAATGAAGAGGGATTAAACATTTCCGATGAAGAGTTACAAGCATTATCAGCTATGACTGGTATTAATGTAACTGAAAATTTAGCTAAGAATATTCAGAGAGAAAGCCTTAAAAATCAGTTAATTGAAACTGGAGTCTATAGTAAAATATTCTCTGATTGGAATGATCTTACTGAAGATATTTTAAAAACTAAAGTAGCTTTAGAATCTAAGATTACTCCTACTGAACTTGAGCCTAAAACTCCTAAAGATGTTGATAACAAAATAGCAGCAGCTCAAAATGATGTAGAATTTCAAAGACTAAAAGCAAAACTTGATGATTTAAGAGCAAGACGTGATAAAATAGTCTCTGGAGAACTTAATGACTATTATTTTGGACAAGCAAGATTTGCTGCTACTCCTGCATTAGCAACTGCTTTTGTTGATGACTTAGGTATTCATAATTTTACTAAAGTTAGATATCAGAAAGACTTTGATCAATTAACATCTGATGAAAAAGTTGTAATTAAAGAAGAATATGAAAAATATTCTAAGTCAACTGAAAAAACAAAGGTGTTTGCTGCATATGATTTATTTAATAGTCTAAATGAATCTATTGCACAAGATCTAGTAGCTGTATCTCAAAAAACTGTAGACTTAAGTAAAGCTTATGCTCCAGGTGAAACTATTCAAACTAATCGGATTAAAAATATCGATAAAGAAATTGCTAATCTAAAAGCACAAATAGATGAAGCTATTTCTAAACTTCCCGAAGGAGTTGAAATTAATGAAGAAGTATCTGAACTTCAAACTAAATTACAATTAACTGAAAACTACAAAGATTTCTTAGTTAAAAGACATGAATTTGGATTAACTCAGGAGCTGAGTGAAGAAGGTAGAAAAGTATTAGCTAGACCAGATACATTTATAGCTGATAATGAAGCTGCCTTAAATACATATGCAAATAGCTATATTGACTTCTTAAACTATTTAAAGACCAATTCTTTATATACTGATGTAACAGATGTAGACCTTGTTGCATTAATGAAGAGTTATTTTTATGTAAATGGATTTACTGAAGGAATTGCTGCAGCTAATTGAGAAAAAGCTATTAATACATATATAGAAAGAACAGAAGGTGATAGTGTAGGATATGAGTCAATGACTCTTGGAATTGCAAATGACTTAGCTGTTTTTCAAGATATTGTATCAAAAGGAGATATAAATCAGATTAAAACTGCATATCAAAATCTTTTACAAAGTGATGGATTGGTAAATTTATCAGACTTCTTAGGACAAAGTGCAGATGAAATATTAGCAGGAATTATCCCAAGAATATCTGGGAGAACGTTCATTGATTTTATTAATGATGTGGCAGATCTTAAATCTGAAATTAAAGTATCCCCAGCATATGAGTTATTAGAAAAATTTGCAGTATCTACTAATGGAATTAGCCAAAATATTGTTAATCTTATTGTAAAAGAGTATAATAGTTATCTTAATAGTGATTCGTTAGAAGATTATATTATTAATAATAAGGATGCTTTAACAAGACTTAAAGAAACTAGTAGATTTATTGATATTTTAAACTCCCTTGTTATTGCTTCTATAGATGGAGGGTATAATACTCAAATTAATAAGTTTAAGAAAAAATTAGCTAAAGATCTACTTGCAGAAGTTGATGCAGAAACTGCAGTTAATATGTCCTCAGATCTTAAAGCAATTAAGGTTAGACTTGATACATTAATAAATATTGCAGAAAATAATAATGCACAAAAAATTAGAGAACAGAAAGATATTGCTATTAATATGAGACAGAGATTTACAAATCTGTTACTTAATAATGAAAATTCTGTAATCAAAGATAAGTTTGCATCATTATTTAACTTAGATCTTAATAAATTAATTGCTGAATCAGATTTTCCATCAGGAGAAATTAAGGAGAGTAATTTTAAAGAATTTGAAGAAGCTTCTATTAGATTAGAAACTAAAATCTATCAACTTATAGATGATCAAAAACTATCTAATAGTGAAATAGTTGACCGCATCACTTCACTATTCGAACCAACTTCTTTAATTACAGCAAGACCTACTAAGCTTGCTAGAGATACTGAAGCAATTACTGATTATGATCAGGCGGTTTATTTATTATCTTTAATTGCATATCCTTCTGCAAATTTCTATAATAACTTAAAAACTGTTATTACTGATGAATCATTTAATAAAGCTCCGATTTTCTCTCAAGAATATGCAATTAGATTAATACATGCAACATCTGAAAGAAAAGATTTATTTAATGAATTTGTTAAATATTTATCTACAAAAGCAAAAGCTACATCAGATGATAGTTATATACAGAATAAAAGTCAGTTATTAAACTTTATTGCAACATTTGGAGGAGCAGGTACAGGTAAAACACAAGGTGTAGCTTATGTACTACGTAAAATGATGCCTGCATATAAAATTGTAACTGTAGCTCCAACAAGGAAACAAACGGATCGATTATCTGCAGCAATTGAGCATGATGGTTTATCATATACGAAAGCAGAATTAATTGAACAGATTCTAGGAAAACAAATTTCTGAATCAGATATTAATAAAGTTATTGGAAGTGATGAAATACCTACATATACTCTTAAGGATTTAAAATTAAATCCAGCTACAATGTTTGCAGAAACTGAGAATAGAATCATATTTATTGATGAAATTAGTCAGTTTTCTAAAATTGATCTTGAATTAATTACAAGATGGGCAAATAAAAATAATATTTTAATTGTTGGATTAGGAGATTATAAACAAAATTCAGCCTATATTTTCTATGAAAATGCAAGAAGAAATTTAGGAATTGAAGATACTTATTTTACACGCACTCCAAACTTAACTGCCCCCTTACGTCCAAACAATATTGCAAAATACGATAACTATACTATTTTAAATAGTATATTAGATCAAACTTGAGATAAATACTATGATAATCCAAGTATGCTCGAAAGTGAGATCGATTTATTAACGAAACAGATATTATCTGAAAATAGTATTAAACTTAAATATTTTGAAACTACTGAAACATTTGGTGGAGAGAAGTTTATTAATAGTTCAGATGAAGTACCTAAAATAGTAGAAAAGTTATCTAAACTATCTAATGATATTGCAATTATAACTGATAATCCTGCTAAATATACTGCTATTAATAATGTTAAAGTAGTAGGATTAGATAGTGTTCAAGGTGATGAATTTGAATTTGCAATCATAGACAAGAGTTGGAAAGATACAAGTGGAAAACATTATTTAACTCTTAAGGATTTATATACACTAACTCAACGTTCTACAAAAGGTACAATTATTGTAGATAATGGAATTAGTCTAGACTTAAAGTTAAACACAATTAATGATATGACAAGTGCAGGAAGTATTGAAGTATCTCCTGAACAAATTAGTGATTTCAAAGATTGAAGAACTAAGTTATTAGAGAATAGTCCCGAATCTATTGATTATGAGGAAGTAAATCCAAATCCAACTGTAGCTGAGCCTGTTCTACCAACTTCAGAACAAAATATTAAGCCAAGAGTAGAGCCTACACCAGAAGCAGAAGTAGTTAGTGAATCTCCTAAAGAATCAGTTAGACAAGCTTCTGTAGAATCAGAAACTAAAGATACTATATCTGAAGCACAAAGTAAACAAACATTTGATAGTAATACTGGAGAACAACCTCCTGTTACAGATCAAAATCCAGTACACGCCCCCAATGTTGAACAATCTGTTACTTCTCCTGTAGATATACTTGAAGAAGTTCCTCAGAATATAGGAATAACAGATGATCCTTTAAATATTTCTAAATGAAACGATATTGCAGATTTCTATTTAAATAATTTATGAAATTATGATCAAAGTGAAGAATCTTCTTTATTTAACATATTAGGAATAAAAGGTAAACTTGCAGCTCCTAAATATATTAGGGCTTTAAATTTAATCGCTGCTTATTTTAAATATGGATATTATAAAAATCCAAGAGAAATTATACGGTTAGGACAAGCTTTAAATAAAGATAGAGCTATGGGTCGTGCTTTTAGTGAACTAGAAACTGCACTAAAAACTAAACCTACGTTTGAAGTCGTTCCATATGATAATGGGCGAAGAGGATTATTAGTAGCAAAAATTCAGATAAAAAATAAAACTGCACAAATTCCATTATTATTTACAACTCCAAGATTTGGAACATATACAGGAGATTTTACAATTGGAAGTTATGCTAAGTTTACAAGAGAAGGAGAATTAACAACTGTTGATGTATCTAACTTTAATACAAGTGCCTTAAATAAAGGAGGTTTATTCTCTTCTTACGGAAAATTAGTATCTTTAGTAGTACGTAAGTCAGATTGGCAAGATCACATTAAGTGAGTAGGAAATACATTTGAAGCTGATTCAAGAAACTATGCTTTTATGTATCAGAATAGAGGAAATACATTTATGTTATTCTCTGCAGATCCACTAGTTAGTCAAAAGGAATTTGAAGCTCACTTAAAAGCACAAGTAGCAGAAGACGGAACTATTTTAAATACTGTTCAAAATGATCCTAGAATTCGATTAGTAGGAATAAATAGTGTTGCTTCTTTAGATAATATAATTCATACTGCAATTAATAATGTTAATTTATTTAATGCACAAAGAAAAGCAGGAGACAAAAACGTTAAAGTTAGAAATAATCTTAACAGAGAAAGAGCTGGACAATTAATTTCACTTGCATATTTTTCTCCCTATAAAAATACTATATTATTTAGATTAGGAGCATTATTAAATACACAATCAGGATATACTAATGCTATTAGAGTTACTTATGAAGATAAAGTAACTCAAGCTGATAGAGGAAACGTTACTGAAAGAATAGTAACTATGGAGAATGGACAATATGTTGTTAATGGGAAAACTTATTCTGATTTTGATTCTTTACTAAATACCGAGTTTGGATCTTTTGATTCTAACCAAATGTTAATGCAAACAGGTTACATTAGTAGAGTTGGTAAATTTGAATTTAATGATCCATCATTTATGATATATAATATCTTTGCGGATTTTGTTGGAAAAACTGAAAAACTTCAAGAACATATTGAAAATAATCCAAACTTTAAGCAAGGAATTTACGTATTTGATGATGCAGTTAAAGTAGTTCCAGGATCTCAATTCTACTATGAAGTAGATACTGCAAATAAACTATATTCTACGAATGCTTCTAACTTAATAGGAAACGATTTTATTATAGATTATGACAAAATTCAAGTTAATCCTGAAAAAGCTATTCAAGAGGATTTACAACGTCAAAAGATTAATAAAATTAATGAGGCGTTTAACCAGTTTGGAGTAAATAAACAAATTACAAATATAGACTTATTAGAATCAACCGTTAATGATGTTAATAATGAAATATTAAATAAAGTTACTACTCCAAATTATACAATAATTCAAATTGTTGGAGATTCTAACAATCCTGAAATTGTAATGAAGGAGATAAAGGATGATCTTACTCCTATGCTTAAGAATTTGTTTAAACAAGTTTATAGAGAGAATCCAGATGATGTTACAATTATCTCTAGAAATAATTTGAAATTTGTACCATTTTTAGTATCTTTGAACAATAATTCAAAGAATTTTGTACTTGAAAATAAAGATGGAGTTTACTCAATTAGAGAGTTTAATACAATGAATGAATATATAGAACTTAGAGATTATTTAAATTCTGTAAAAGACTTATATAAATCAAGTCCTAATATTTTAATGTATCTTAAAGCTTTAATGCAAAATACAGAAGTAACCGAAACTGTAGCAAGTACATATTATAACGAAGTTAGTACAAATGAAACTCTTAATGAGTTAAGAGAAAACGTACAGAAATACTTAATAGCAAAATTAGAAAATAATGAGTGTTAAATGTGGATATTCTTCAGCATATTATCCGTTACTGAAGAACTTACTTAGAGGTGATTCACCAGATTTAAATGCGTTTAAAGTGTTCATAAATGAGCATTTTACAAATCCAGATGAGGTGTTTAATATGTTTGTGAGTGGAGTCTATACAGACTCCGCTCCAACACCTGTATCTGAACCTAAAAAGATTAGTAGTAGATTAGGTATTGAACTTCCTCCTGAAGGATCTTCACCTCAACAATATTATATTGATAATTCAAGACAATATAATAAAATGATTGATGATACAGCAAAAAGGATTATTTCTATGTCTGTATTTGATATTAATTCTGATTCTTTTATAGATGCAAATGCTACTTTAGGAAGTTATTCCAATTTAAATACTGGAATTTTTAAATACAAACAAGAACTTTTATCTATTATTAGTGAGTTCATGGGAAAACCTCTAAATCCTATTAGCATTGACTCAGAGCCTAAATCTATTATTAATATATTTGAAGATACTATAAAAGAATATGAAGCCTACATTAAAAATGCAGGACTTACTCAAGATCAAAAATATTTTAATGCATACAACGCATATGTAACATTAAAAACTTTTGATGATATATTGAGATTATATACTCCATTTATTTCTATTAAACCAGAATATAAAAACAGTTCAACTTATGCTGTAGGACGTTATAATTATGATGGCCCTAATGTTACACACTATACTGGTTTTAGTAATAATGAGTTTATGGGTGCTGAAGAATCTGTCAGCGACCTTGCAAAAATTTTACTTTCATATTTTCCTGAAGTTAATGAAGACGGTGTTATTATAGAAAATACAGCTATTACCTTATCTGGATTTAATTCAGCTATGGGTAAAGTAAAGTTATTTATGGAGGAAAGTGTTGACCCTGAAATAGTTGATGAAATAGCTAAAGAGGGCAATATGGATATGAGTAAAATTATTGAAAAGTATTTAAATGCACTAGCAACTAAATCTGTAGCGCCAGAACATACAACTTACTTACAAAATAAGTTAAGAGGTATTGCTAAGTTTATCTATTCAGATAAAATGGCTACTCCAATCAAGCAAATGTATACACATCTAATGAACAAGACAGTATTGTCAAGTTATATTAGTTATGGTAAGGATAACTTAACTGGAGAATTAACTGGTAAGAATTTAACTGATCGACCTGTACAAATACAGAGATATTTTCTTACAGATATTATTAAAGCTGCAAGTACTTACTGAATTGATAATAAAACTAACTTTCAAAATAAGTTGGGAAAATACGATATTAATATTATTGGAACTAATATTAATATTACAGAGGGCAGTAATACTTTAAATTTAAAATATAATCCTGATACTGGAGAAATTAATTCTGCAGGTATAATATCTGATACTTTAATGGACGATTTACTTATGGATTTTGCTTCATTTTTAGTAGCAGATGATTTTAATCAAGTTGCAGAACAAGTGTTCCCAAGAGAAAAAAATGTAAATAAAATTACATTATTAACTCCAATATTAGGTAGTATTTTATATAGTGCCAACTCAGGTCAAATTATTGATATAGGTAAAAATGGTTTCTTTGGACAAGCAAATGATTTGGCAAAAGTCTTAAGTGTTACTAATGGTTCTGATACAATCAATGTTATTAAGAATGCAGAAGGTAACAATTTACCATTATATCAAATGGTTTGTTTAGCGTATTCTCATAAGAAAATGAGCCAATATTTACATGATGAACTTGGATGAGGATCTGATACAGTAATGAGTGATAATGCTGTATTTAATAATATTCAACGTATTAAAAATCCAAAGATTCGAGCAGAAGTAACTATTGGAGATTATACTAAACAATCTAGTAATCTTACTGAAGATGAAGTAATGCATCTTGCAATAGTATATGATTTCTTTGAAGGATTAACTTCAAGTAAATCTATTTCTGAGCAAGGTGGAAAGGTAAACGGAGTAATTGGATTACAATCAACAGTTTATTCAGATAAAAATAAACATTTTGTAATGCAGTTTGATTTAAGTCAAAACTGAGATTTTAAAGATTTAGGTTCAATTAATTTTAAAGAGGTTTTAGAGAAATATTATTCTAGTAAGAATATATCTGATTTAGAACCTATAATGAATATTTGGTTTAAAACAAATCAAAGTCAATATACGAACTTAATTAATAAAATCTTAAACGACTATACTCAAGCTATAGGTAAAGAATTTAAGACTATAAGTGATCTAAAAGAATATATTGCAAAAACAAAACTTGCAGATATTAAACAAAAATTTAGAGACAGTGGATTAGAATTTATTGAAGAAGTTCATATATCTAAAGATCCATATACTAAGAAAAATGTTTTTAATGAAACACTTGAAAATCTTTATAATATCTTTAGTGAAAGAAATCAATTTGATGAGTTTATTAATTATCAATTAAACAGATTTCTTGAAGATAGTTCAAAAGCTTGAGAGAGTATATCTTCTGACAAAAATGTATATAAGGCGTTTTCTGCTAGAAAATGAAGTAACTGAATTGCTGAAAGAACTATTGAAACTGTTGATGAAAATGATGAGCCAATATCATATACAGTTCCTTATGTAACAATACATGATAAGGATGGTAAATTAAATCCTATGCTTTATTCGTATTTTATTATGGATTCATTTTTAAGTAATGAATATAATAAAATGATGGTTGGAGGAGTTTATGCTCACCCAAATAAGAATAAAGAAATTTCTGCAACAGAAGGATATCTTGAACATAGTTTTGCAAGTAGATGAATTTCTCAGGTAAAACGTATGGTTATTTATGGAGCTACTCATCACTCTTTTGCACAAGGATTAAAAAATGGAGTTGCTCCAAAAGTTAAAATGGCTGTAGTTGGAGATATTGGCGCTGCTGTACAAAATATTTCAGGTATGACTGATAGTGTTGATTCTATGGATGGATCTGGATTTACAAGTCCATATTTTTCTAGACAACAAAATGTATCTCTAATTGATGCTAAAGTAGGTAGAAATAAAAAGACTATTTTAGCAGATATGAATGGAGAATATGGTTTACCTAAATTGTTAAAGTGAGCAGAATACGAAATTACAAATGCTAATAGACGTGCATCATGAGGATCAGATATCAAATTAGAAAATATGTTTAGAAAAATGCATAACTTACTATTTGATCCTAGTGTAACAATCGTTTATGACAAAGTATTTGATAATCTCTTCTATAGAGAACCTGATAATCAAACTTATTGGAAAATAAATCATGTAGTTATTAATAACAATGTGGCTCAAGTAGAACGTATTGAAACCGATATATTTGGCAATATAATCGGAGAAAATAGTATACTTGATACAGATATTAAAATTAGTAGTATATATGATTTAGATCAAATATTTGGTGGAGCATGATCAATGGAATATAATGATACTATGAAACAATTATATTGGTCTGAAAACAACTTAGATGTTGTCAATGATATTATTAATGATAATAATCTAAAAGACTATATGATTGGGTACCTTGTAAATAAATCTGCTATTAAAGTAGGAGCTTCTAATGTTAATGGTGATGATATTTGAACTAATGATTCTGATTTATGGTTTACTACAATGTCAACTAAGTTTGGAGGAGTTCAGATGAATGCAGATCATGAACTTGATGAAGCAGAAGTTACTGAAATGACTCAGATGATTAGTGCTCTTGAACAAAATGGATTTACACACGACTTAGCAACAAAAGTATATCAAGAAATTGGTAAATTATGTCATGATGCTATTGCAGAAATTCATGAAGTTCTTGAAACAGGAGATCAACAAGCCTTATATGAAATTTATGGTAAAGCTTTAGTTAAAGCTTTTCAAACAAATAATAAAGATACTTTAGGACTTGCACAATCTTTTATAAAACTTGCTCAACAAAGTTTTAATGAAAAGAAAATCGATTATAAAATTCCTTTTAGTGCAGGTACTATTAATGGTATCTTTAACTCAACAGTTACATCTTCTTTAGTAAAAGATGCAATTAGACGTCATTATGATGGTGTTGCATCTGTATTAAATCCATCATATGGAATACAACAGTATTTTAACTGAGGAGGATATAACTATAACTATGATGAACTTTTAGATTTAGTAAGAAAGGTAGGTAGAGCTACAGATCCTCGTCTTGCAGATTTAACTATTAATGAAGCAATGCAAGGTCCTTTTGTTACTCGTAATGGAGAAAATCTTATTAACCCATTTGTTACAGAACTTACTGCTGAAAATCCTATCGATTTTGAAGATACATTAGTAGTTTATAATGATCCGATGTTTAATGGAGAAGAACCTTTATTAAACGAAGAAGGACAGAGACTATATCAAGGATATATGGGAAAGATTACTACTGATATGTATGATATTGTAAAAATTGATAATTATTCAAAATACGATTGGTATAAAAACTTAGATAAGAGGTATGCACAAAGATTATCTTTACGTCCAAAAAATCTTAAAGGCTCTGATACAATATTTATTATTGAGGGAGAAAAACATAGTATTTTTGAAGGAGATATAACTCGTGCATTACATTATCTTAATGGAACCTCTAGTACTACTGTAGAATCTCTATATGATGAATTAAGATCTAATATTAAAAAGGAACTTGGGCTTAAAGGAAAACCTGAAAAAGATTTAACCCCTGAGCAACTAGAATGAGTTAATATTATTACTACAGAGAGAATAGCTCTAATTCGTAGAGCAGCAGGAACATTAATTCCTGATGCAGGAGAAATTGATATTGACTTTATAGAAAATTCATTACATAAATCTCAGCAAAAATTATTAAATGATTTAGCTGATGGTAAGATGATCCAATGAAAAGGTATATATGTACAACCTGAATCTGTACAAGTAATTCCTGCGCAGATTATTATGGGTAAATTATATGTTAAACAATTAGGTCTATTACCAGGAGATTCTATAGCTAAAATTAAGCAAAGAGGAGCTGAGTTCTTTAAAGAGAGAATTCAAGGTTATTATAACAATGATAATCCTGATCCTGAATCTTATGATATAATATTATTTGATGGAACTGGAAAAAAACTTTATGTAAAAATTGGAGATCAAAATCTAAATAATTTATATAAGGATACTTTAACTCCAAATGGAGATTTTACTATAGTTGATAATTCTGTTTACTACAATGGAAAAGAAATAGCATCTGCAGAAGGTAAGAAGTTTTATAAATATACTGATACTGCGGGAAATACACATGACCTAGTAATTGTAGATAACTTTGAAAGATTTTCTGAAATTAATAACTCTAGAATCTATAATAACTATAAATATAACTATACATTATCTAATTACAAAAATTTAATTGCGAATCAATTTACGTCAGATAATGTTACTTTATCATATTATGATGATTTTGGAGATGTAAAAACTAGAGAAATTTTAGATTACAAATCTATAAATCCTCAAGTGCTTATTCAAATGTTAAGTGATAATCAAAATATCAGATTTAGTAATAGAATTATGAAAATCGCTGATAGAAAATATAAAGCGTTTGAGCAAAGTTTAAGATTTGTAGGTACTCGTATTCCTTGTCAGTCAATGCAGTCATTCATGCCAATGGAAGTAGTTCTATTTACTGATAGTGACATAAATGAGGTCTACGTACCAACCAATCAGACATGGTTGCAAGGTAGTGATAAATCGTTGTTTCTACCTTTAAATAAAAAATTTCTTTAATTGCTGGAAGTCCCTTAGAGACTTATAAACTACAACATAAAATCTGAAATGATTTAAGTGTGAACGTTAAAAATTATAAGTATTGGGTAATCAGCAGCCAAGCCCGAAAGGGAAGGTTCAACGACTAATGTGTAACAAAGATTCCTTTATGGATATCAAAAATGTATTGTATGAAAACAAAAATTAATAAAGAATCTAGAAATTTACTAATCGGACTCCTATTAGGAGATGGTACAATTTCTAACAATTATGTATTTAAACTATCTCATTGTGAACAACAAAGAGATTATCTAGAATGAAAAATAAAACTCTTAGGTAATAATGGAATAAGAACTAATGGTGTAAAAGAATATATATCTACTTGTGGATATAACTCTAGTAAAAAAGTATTATACACGCAATTATCAATAATTCCATTTATTAAGGTTTTAAGAAGAGTATTTTATAGACCTAAAAAAATATTAGGAAATAGAAAACTTTTAAACCGATTATCTGCACAAGAAATTGCAATTTGATATATGGATGATGGATGTATTAATATACGGAAATCAAAAAATAAAATCCATGGGTTTTATATAAGAATTGCAACATGTTTGCCAGAAAAAGAACTACAAGTAATAATTGATTACTTTAAGGAAGTTTGAAATATTTCTTTTTATAAAATTTCTGAAGGAAAAGGTACATACTCTTTATGTTGTGGAACAAAAGAAGGTATAAAATTTATAAATATTGTTAAGCCTTATGTACAACAAGTTCCATCTATGATACACAAAATACAATACAATTTATCACAAAGAACTAAACCGATATAGTTCTTGTAGCGAAAGCGAAATAAGAAACATCGAAAGATGAAGATATAGTCTAATCTTATATGAAAATATAAGTTAATACAAATGTACGATATCGATAAAGTTTATATATTAGGTTATTCTATTTCTAATAATGGAGAATTACTTACAAATGCGGAAGATTCAAAAATGTCTCCATTTTTAAAACAGGATGCTCTAAGAAATACAATTGTAAATGGCATATTTGATGTAATACTGAGTCCTAAAAATCAGATTAACCTCACAATGCCTATTACAACATCTCATATGCAAGAACTTGCAAGTAAATCTGTATTAGGAGAAAGTGCAAAAATTATGAATCCTTATAATTCTGCTAGTAAATATTTAATGCAAATTCAAAATATGGTTGGTAAAACTGTAATTGGTAATGTTGCTACAGGATTAAAGAGTTTCTTTGCCCTATCTAACTTATATAATACTAGATTTAAACAAGTTTATGATAGTATTGTAAATAGAGATTTTAATACAACTAGACAACTTTTAAGTAGATATTCATTTATTAAAGGTTCTCAACGTAATGGAACAGAACAATTAATTACATTAGCAAATGTAGATTTTTCTATGTTTGAAAATGATCCTGAATGAATTTCTAAATATGCAGTTCCTGCAGATATTGCAAATAATATTATTCAGCTAATAGACTTCCAAAGAAGATTAACTGATAAATCTCTTGATATGGGAGAGTTACTGAATGCTGCAACAGATAATGCTAAGGAGTTAATTCTTAAGAAAATTAATGCAGACTCTAATTGAGTTGATCTTTATGTATATAGTTTAATGCTTGGAGAGGACTTAAGAAGAATTGGAGATTTAATGGTATCTGAAGAAGTTACTAAACTTGTATCGGAATATAATACAAATCTTTGAACAGATCCAATTCCAAAAAATAAAATTCATTTCATTGATCAAGCTATTGATGATCCTTCAAGATATGCAGTTTATAAACCAAATGCATCTGAAGCTGATATTAAAAAAGCAAATGAGAGAACTGAAATTTTATTTAAAACATTAAAGAAGAAAGCTAAAGGTGCAGAAGAAATTAGAATTCTAGGTAGATTATTAAAAATTAATCAAGGACTTCCTACAGATAAATGAGGAAAGTATTCTTATATTAAGGGAATTGAAACGTTTATTAATGATAAGTTTAAAGATGAAATTGGAGAGAAATTTAATCTACTAAAGTTTGCTGCTAATGAAGAATACAGATTACAACAAATTGATAACTATGAAAAAGTTAAGACTACATTTAATATATTAGATGTTATAGCTAGTGTTCCACACTTCAAAGAAATGTTTAATATTCTAAGTGTTGATAATGAAGTTCTTAATCGATTATCAGTTAGAAATCAAGTTGAATCTATTGTTATAGATGAAACTACTCCTAAAAGAGGAAGTAAGTTATCTATAGAAGAATTTAGACAAACTAGAAATAATGTTGATGATTTCTTAATTGATTCATGAATTAAAACTAAAAATTTAAGTTTTCAAGTTCCAGTTAATCAGAAATATAAGGTAGAAAATTCTATTTTAATTAATAAAGATGAAAACTTTATAGTTAATCTAGACAGTAAGGATAATATTGATTCATTTAGAATGTATATTGAGGATTATATTATTCCTACACTTAAAGAGAAATTACCTGATAATGCATTTATTAAATATTTATGTTTTGGATTAAAAACTGATTCAGAAGGTAAAGAAAGAGGTTTTTATAAACTTCCATTTAATATGATGCAGATAGATAATAGTCAAAAGACTAAAGCTCTTTATGAACAAATCTTACGAGATTTTAATAGTTTAAATAAAGTTACGATTCCTGAATTTGGAGCTCTAAATCCTGTTAATGCCTTCTATTTATATAACTTAATTGTTAATAAAGATGGTTTTGGACAGGCTTCATTAACTCGTTTGTTTGAGGACTTAGTAGCAAGTGGAGATAATTCATTATGAGTTGTTGATTATAATAATTGAATTGACCAACAAAATCCACAAGAACTTGCAAATACATTCCTAAAACGAGATCCAAATGATAGTATGGCAGAAAGAGCAGAGGCGGTACTTATCAATGCAGCAAATGAAAATGTTGAAACTATTGGATTTAAATCTGAAGAAAATACTTCTTTAGATAGAGACTATAATGATTCAACTACAGACACTACTAAACCAATATTAGTATCTAATGGAAATGAGCAATATAGACAAGTAAGATTCAATATTCCCAAAACAGATATATCTGTTGAAGAAGCTTTAAAAATTGCTAAAATTATTGAAGTTGCAGAAACAAAAGCAGATAAAAATAATGAAGAAGTTGTTTCTTACATTGATTTTGACTATTCTACGGAATGAGGTATAGCTGAAAGTGTAGCAGAGTTATTTGATGAAGGATATGATCAAAGAGTATATGCTGTAACTAATAAACTAATAGGTGAACATAACATATTAGTAGACGAGTTTAATAATACTAATATATCTTCTAAAAATCTTATATCTAGAACTCTAAAACATATTATCTTTAATTCAGGAGCTTTTGTTAGAACTGATCTAAATCAACTTACTTTATTTGATAACGGACCAACCAAATTCTATGACTTAAAAACTCCAATGTCTACTAAGATTACAGAATTAGTAAAAAATGTAAATTCTTTACAAAATGTAAGATTAGTAACAGATCAGGATGTAATTAATGAAGATACTGCAATTAAAAATGCAAAAGGATTTATTAAAGAAGGAATAATTTATATTAATATTGATAGAGCTACAGATGATACTCTAATTCATGAGTTCTCACATCTATATTTAGCAGATGCCAGAAATATGCATGCCGAGTCTTATTATAAGATTTTAGGTAATATACAAGATACTGAATTATGAAATAGAATGCGACAAAATCCTTATTATAAAAACAAGAAAGGATCTGACTTTGATGAAGAAGTTTTAGCAACTATGATTACAGACTATTATAATGGACATATTAAATCTGATGCAGAATTAGAAATTATAGATGAAATTCTTTCAATTACTAATCCTGAACTTAAAGCTATTATTAATAGTGGAGAAATCATGCCATTCTATGATAGTTTTATTCATGAAAACTATAAACTTAGTCAAAAAGTAGCTACAATCAAGAATAAATTAATGAATGATGATATTATAAAAGAAGATTGTAAATAATGGCAAGAAATTGTACATACGAAATTACGATAAACGGTGAAAAGAAAGTGTTCAACTCCGAAATGGAGTTGGACACGTTTCTTGACAACTACGCTCAAAATATGGTAGTTGATAATGTTGATGCAACACTACAAGTAGATCAACAACAAGTCACTGTAGATAAAATAAGTGAAGCTATAAAAAAATATAAATCACTTGCTACAGAGTTTGAAATAACAAATGAAGACGGAGAAAAGGAAATTGCTCTAAAATTAGATAAATCAATGGGTGTTACTAAGTTCCTTACAACCTATGGAGATCCTTTTGATTTAGCTAAAGTATTAGTTACAAAATTTAATCTTGAAGAGTATCTGAAAAGAGAAAAAGAAAGACTAATGAAAAAAGGCATGACTTCGAACGAAGCAGATAAATATTTGGAGGATCTACAAAAGAGTTGAACTCAACTAACCGATTATGGTACAGAAGTACATAAACTTTTTGAATCTGTAATTAATCCTGAAATAGAATATACTCCAAAATTATTAAATGAAGAGCAAGTATCATTGTTACAAAACCAATTAAGAGATTTTATAGAAGACACTAAAGAAAAATTTGGAAGAGACTGTAAATTCATTACTGAAATACCAATTGTTTCTGAAGATATAGCTGAACCTTATAAAGCAGCAGGATTAAATTCAATTAATGGTAGAATTGACTTATTAATTGTAGATAAAAATGGTAATGCTCATATTCGAGATTTTAAAGTATCTCGAAAAGCAGTAGGAGCTTGAGATGAAACTAGAAATGCATTATTAAATAATGTATGAGCTTCTACTAAAAAATTAGGTGCAGCATATCAGTTAAACTTCTATAAAGCTATGTTAGAACAACAAGGTATTAATGTAGCTACAGTAGGAATTATTCCTGTTAAACTTGATATTGATTATAAAAAAGATAATTCAGGAAATGATAATTTATCTCAAATTGATAATTTATCGAGTGTATACATTGATTCTGATAATATTATAGTAAATCCATCTAATACAATTGGAAAATATTATGATAGAGTTAGAGAAATTATTCCTATTAGACGTTTAACAGATTCATTTGATATTATTAAAACTATTGAAGAACCTATGAGTAAGTTCTTTCCTAATTATGAACTATCTTCAAAAGTTCAAAGAAAGAACGCAAACTTTAAGTTTTATAAAGAAAAAATCGTTCAATATATTAGTTCTTCTGCTCCTGAAGCAGGATATGGAAAATATAGATTCTGAAATGAATATAAACCTAAAGATTCTGTAAAAAGTAGGTGAGAATATGCTCAAACGGAAGAAGAACTTGATAAAAAGTTAGAGGACTATATAAAAAGTATTAATGAGCGACGTGGAAATGAGTTAGCTGATATTGCTCAGGATATTATAAATGTCCAGCAGGGATCGATGGATATTAACGATATTGCAAAGGATAATCCATACAAAGGAGACTTTTTACGTAGACATATTGAAAAATACATCGAAGGAGAATGGCAATTTGAAAATAATCCATCATTTATTTCTGCAGGTTTACTAGTATTTACAAAGAATAAAGTATTAGAAATAGTATCTATTACAAATAATGTTACTCATCAAACAGTTAAACTTGAAAAGGGAACAAATATTTTAGGTTCAACAATAGCTAATCGAGATATTGATGAACATAAAATAATGTCTGCAACAAATGGAAATATTGACTTAATTAAGGTAATGGCATTACTAAATAGTGATGCTATTAAATATGAAAACTATCGAATTAATAAAATTGAAAGTATTAATATTTGGCAACAAACTGGTTCAGAACAATATTTTGATAAGTTATATGATAACTTTGTAGAATTATGTAGAATACATAATGTTCCTATAAATCTTAAGAGATCAAATTTTAGTTCAACTCTTGAATCTGTAGTAAGTACAATCACCGATATATGTGGTCCTGAAAAACTAAAACATATTGGAAATTGAGCTATTACATTTAGTGCTGATGATATTGTTAAAGGTGGAGAATTTCTAAAAAATAGAATGGAAGAACTTAGGAAACTTGATAATGCTCAGGGATTGCGTAAAGCAATACACACTGGACAATGAAATTTTGATGATCCTTTACAAACTTCTTATATGTTACTTGGAAAAGCTCTTAATAAAGTAAGAGGATATGAAGTATACATTGAACCAGATCCTGCAAAATGAGTTAGTGTAACAGGTAGTTTTCATACAGGAATAAATATTACAAGTATTAACAACGCACCTTCATTAACAGCTCAAGAAGTTGGACGAATAGTTGCAGTAACAGAGACTAAGATACGTAGACAAGAATTAGCTTGGGATTCTAAGATTAGAAAAGTATTTAAGGAATTTTATAAATTCAAAGATCAAAATCGTTTAATAGGTGGAGAAGTAAAATATTTTGATAATCTATTTAGAAGAGACGAAAATGGTAATATTACAAAAGATTTTATGTTAAAAGACGTTAATGATAGTTCTTTAGCTAAAGAAGAAAAAGCATTAATAAAAACATTTACAGAAATTGTAAACCAACTTCGTTTTGAAGGAAATCCTGGACGTTATCAACAAGCAATAGAAGATGGTACTTATTATCAAGTTCCTGTAACTATTGGTTCTATGAAATCTCAATTCCATAATAAAGGTTTTAAAGAAGGTCTTAAGATGGAGTATCAAGAAGTTACTAATATGTTAAGACTATTTGAGGAACAAATGAAGGATTTTGATCTTGCTAAAGATGCACAAAGAGTATATAACAAATTTAAAATTGGAAATGATACTCGAGAGCAGATTATATCAAATCACGGAATAAATAGTCTTGAAACTCAACTTGAAGATTTGTTAAGAAGCTATATTCATGCATATGTTGCAGAAGCAGAATACAATGATATTATTCCTCAAATTCAAGGAATTAAAATAGCATTACAGTATAATCAAGCAATGTATGGACAAGAAGCAGAAAACTTACTTGAATTTCTTGATAAGTATCTAACAGTTAATATCTATAATAAACCTATTATGGATAAAGGTTTACAACCTGTTTATAAAACTTTAGCTGCAATTAAGAAATTTACTACTGCTACTGCTTTAGGTCTTAACTTAAGATCTGGACTTCGAGAAATGATGCAAGGTATGTGAATTCATATTAGTAGAGCTATGACAAATGCTTATGGAAAAGATCAATTTTCTGGAAAGGATTTAGCTGAAGCTTGAGGAATTATCTTTAAAGATAGTCCAAAGCGTATTGCTACTTTAACAAAAGTTGAAGCTTTAAATGCAGACTTTGGTATGGCTAATATGGACGCCGACATAGTTCAAAAAGAACTCAGTCAATCTCGTAATGGTATTAAGAACTTTAATTCTGATATGTTATATGTTTGTAATAGAGCTCCTGATGTATATCATAGAATGGGCTTATTAATTGCAAAAATGATTCATGATGGATGCTGAGAAGCATATAGTTTAAATTCAGATGATGAATTAGTATATGACTTTAAGAAGGATAAACGTTTTGATGTGTTTACTGCTGCAGGAGCTGATGTAAATTCTGAAGCTTATAAGAGACAAGAAGGATTATATGAAGCTTATAGACAGCAATTCAATCAAGAAGGATGAAATATTGAAAAAGGACAACCGTTACCTAGAGCCTATACTGTTAGAGAAGCAACAAGTATTAAGTCTTTTGCAGAACTTTGTTTTGGACACTATGATAAAAATACTCAGATGCTTGCTAAAAGTATGTTTATGGGAGCTATGATGTTACAATTCCGTACATTCCTTTCTGCTAAACTTGAACAATGGATTCTTAAACCTGGAACTTATGATCAAGGTAAGTTTGTAGAAAAATTTGATGAAAATGGAGTTCGTTATGTAATGATTCAATCAACAGGAGAAAATGGGTTACCTACTACAAGAGTTGATCTTGAAACAAATGTAAAAGAAGGAGAAACAGCTACTCCTTATGTAGAATGGCAAGGAAGATTTATTGAAGGTATTGCTTATTCTATGATTGATTTTCTAAAAGCTATAGGTAAAATGGATTATAATGAATTTAAAGCATTATGAGCTAATCCAACTAAAAAGGCTAATTTTTATTTATTCTTAACTGATTTAATATTTATGAGTCTAATAATGTGGATGATATATGCAGTATTCCTTTCAGAAGAAAATAAAGAAGAATTAGGAGCATTAGGACACTTAGGAGCTATGGCTTTATATACATCATTTCAAGATGGTCCAATTCAAAATATTGTTGCACAATTTGCAGGAGACTTAAATCCACCTGCATACTCTATTATTAAGAATATTGTAAATCAAAGTACAGCTGTTATTACTGGAGATAAAAATCTCTGGGAAGGAGCTACAAGTACATTTGGATTTATGAGTGATCTTAAGTATATTGGAGATAAATTAGATTAAAAAAATAACCTCTATCCGCATAAGCAGATAGAGGCAAAAGAAATCCCCTTACTCGCAATTAAGCAAGTAAGGGGATTTTTCATAGAAGTAAAACAATTTATTTTTTAAAGATCAACACTTGGTAATATTATATTTTCGCTCTTAGAGTAATCAATAAATATATGCCAAACAAAGAGTCCGTTTTCAGTCATACATGAACCAACATATAATTTATTACTAGCATCAAAAGCTTGACCAGTACTAATTATATAAACATCAACCTCTATTGTTGATTTATCATCTGTATCTATTATAGCTCAAATTGTAGGTGTATTTCTTTGGCTATCAACATATAAAATTTCTGCACTACTAGGTAACTTAATCGTTTGAGGACAAGTAAATTCTAGAGGATATTTATATATAATTTTATTCATTATTTCTTAGCTTTTTTACCACCATTACAAATGGTACAAGTAGAAGTACCTGATTTCTCTCCAATATTAAAAACACGAATAAATTTTCCGTATTTTTCATCTTGAAACTCATGTGTAATTTTATTATCTGCGCAGTTTTTACAAAACTTAATTTCAGTAGCCATATACAATATTTTTACATTTATTAAATAATTCTTTTAATGTACCATTATTTACTAACGATATATCAAATTTATGTTTTTTATAAAGAGTATCTAGTTCTCTTTCTGAAGAATGTAAACCTATACTACAACCTTTTCTTGTTACATGAATAATAAAGGCATTGTATTTTTTTACTACTTCATTTTCAATTGCAAATCTTTGATCTGCAATTACAATATTATTTTTATTTCCACTTTGAAGTGTTGAATATATTCATAATTTATCTCCAAAATATTTACGCATTATATCTGTACCAAAATATTGTAATATTTGTCTAATAGATAAATTATATTCTATAGCTAAATTTCTATTTTCTTTTTTTAATTCTCTAGCAAATACTTTATCTGTAGGTTCGTTTCCAAAAGTTTTTACTCTACTATCGTAAAGTAAAAACTTCTGAAAATCAAAATGATAATATTCTTTAAATTCTCTATCATCAAACTTACTCTTATCTACATTCATCATAATAGATAACATTTCCTTTAGTTTATCTGCATAATGTACTATCTTTCAACGCTTTGAAATCATAAACGGTATAGGAATAAAATTTAATGCGGAAGCAATACTATAAGAATGTAAACAAGTTGGAGTATTTAATAAATAGTTTAGATATTTAGCAACTTCGTCTTTTCCACTTCCTTTAAAACCTTGAATAGCTATGATATTTTTCACTTATTCTAATGTAAAATCGAAATTCATAGGTATAGCATCAAATTGTGACTTATGTTCAGCCCATTTCTTTTCAAAACTTTTCTTGAGTTTGTCTATAACTATCTTTCTAGCCTTTTCTTTATCTGCATCATTTGTACTACTTTTATAAAGTTTATTTATAATATTATCAGTAATGCCACTATAAACCTCTCTTTCAGAAATTCCTAATGTATTTAAAATTTGTTGAAATCCTACACTTTTAAAAGCAGGATTACTTGTAATAGTACTCCAGTTACTCATAAGTAGAATACCTACAGAACAAGTTGAATCTGGAATATTATATCCAGAGAGTAATTTAATACCCATACCTACAACAGTAGGATCTTGAGATTCTAACATTCCAGATAAAGATTTAAGGTCATCATCTGTGAGATTAGATAAATTATTACTTACAAATTTATCTAATTCTGTATCATATATTACTTTCATATAATTATTTAAAATATTATTAACTTGCTCATACTCTGAATTATTTGTAAAGAAACAGCATTTGCCTGAATAAAATAATGTACAGTCTGCAGGAATAATTCCTTCAGACATTACAGCTGAAGCAAATTGTTCAAGAGGATCTGAAGAGCTAGTATTTATTGCTTTATTAATAAAGTTGTTTAAGTCTTTACTACTGCTGCTTTGATAACAAGCTCCAGGTTTATGATCAATTAGATAATAAGTATCTTCTGATGGAGAATAATATAATTTAATGTTTTTATCTCTTGGAGCACCTCCTGAACTATACTGAGGTTTATATGTATCATATTGTACTTTTGGTAGTATACAAACATCTGCTTTTGCAGCAGTTAAACTACGTTTTATAGTAGTAGCTTCACTTAGTTTAAATCGAGGATATTTAGATTTAGGATCAAAATATACTCTTTTTACTCCAGTTAGACTTGTTAAAGTTTTAGAAGAAATGATAGTTTCTATACTATCGTTATCTCCTAAATACATACCAAATACTTTTTCTGCACAAAAAGGACTAGTATAATAGCAATCGTCTTCAATATGTTTTTTACTCCCATTAACATCATAAATAACAATCATATCTGCAAGGCAAGTATTACTTGTGTTATTATAACTATAATAGGAACTATTACCACTGTTTCCTTGTCTTCTATAATAGTCACAAACAACTATTCTTAATTTTGTATTATTTAAATTAAATAACATATTATATTAATTTTCTAGCTACTTTAGGATTTAATAACAATTTATTGCATCTTGTAGGATGATTTTTTTGGAGAGTTTTAATTAAACTGAAAATCAAATCCTCAGAAAATAACATCTTATCATGCTCAATAATTTTAAGAATTCTATCAACAGCTACTTCTGTTTTACTACCTTTTGTATCAAGATATAGATTTACAAAATTACAGAATCGAGTTGTTAAAACTGCAGCAATATCTGCACGATAGTTAGTACCATCATATACTTGTTTTGCTAATTCTCCTTTAACATAATCCCAATCTTTATTTAACATTGTATCTGGGTCCATTAATTTATCTAACTTATTAGCAATAAATGTGGTAAATAAGTTTCCAATAACGTTTTCTTCAGATGTAAAACATCCTTGGGCAATATTAAGAATTAAACCTAAAGTATTTGTATCAGACCAATCTTTAAATCCAGAAATAGTATTAGCAAAAGTTACTAAACTTCGAGGATTAACTTTTTGTACTCCTCCCTCCTTGTTCATAATCTCAGGATAAGATAATACGAAATTGATAAAACGACCATCAATACCCTCTTTCTCAGCCCAACGAGCCCATACATCTTTATCAAAACCTAATTCGAAACTAATATATCGAGTCTTTTGGGCATTATCCATAGAATTAACATTATAATCACCATTATCAGGATTTGATGTTAATATAATCGTACAATTAGGAGGAAGACTCCAGGAGATATATTCTCCTCGGTCAATAAGTTCCATTGTAGCTTGAATAAAACGAGGGTCAGCACGATTAAAGTCATCAAGAATTAAAATTGTACCATTTTCATTTTGAGAAGTAGGAACCCATGCAGGAAGGGCGTATCCCATTCGAGATATATTATCTTTAATTCTGTAACCCTCTGCAATATAAGAATCCAGTACATCTGCAGATACCCAGAGACATTCCTCATCCTTAATCACTATTTCATTTTCTACAACAGGCATTCCATCATCATCAAGTCTAGGACGCTCTGTACAAACATAATACTCTTTAATTGGAAAACCAATAAGATCACCTAATTCCTCTAACTGAGAAAGATTAAGTTTAATACAGTCCATTCCTCTTTCTTGAGCTAACTGAATGATAGCAGAAGTTTTACCTAAACCAGATTCACCTACTACTTCAATTGCAGTAGTCTTTTTATGCTCATTATATAATCGTTTATTATTATCAATAATATAACTAGCTAACGTTTTTAATTCTTCAATATTAATTGTATTTATATTTTTCTTCATATTTTATGGTATAAAAATAGTATGTCCTGGATATTTTTGGGTTTTATACCCATTACTTGTAATAACCCACATCATTTGCCGCATAGGTTTGAATGTGTCTAATGGAGCATAACCATCAGTAAAAAATACTAAGGTAGTATATTTATTTAGATTAGCATTATAATAATCTACTACAGGTTTAAAATCTGTACCTCCTCTACCTGTAATTTTTCCATCAAACTTTCCTTTATATTCATATATTTTATGAATATCAGCATCACATTCTACAATAGTTACCATGGACCCAGTTTTATATATGTGATAGATTTCACTAAAGAAATCTTGTAATTCTGAATCACTTACAGATCCAGATGTATCAATTCCAACAAGGATGTGTTGTTTATGCTTTACTTTAATTCCTGCACTTCCAACAAATCTATTAGACTCTTTTCGAAGAGATTTTTTTGTATAAGTTTTAAATGAATTTCCTAATAATCTTCGGAAATACATTTTCCAATTAAATATAGGAGGATCTACTTTAAATAACGCATCAATTATTGATTGAAATTCTCTTGGAATACTACCTCTATTTTTAGTAGTAGCTGTAGCTGCTTCTTTTAATTGATGCTCAGTTTGATTTTGCATTAGTTTTTTTCCTGCTTCATCAAGATTCTGATATTCTTTCCAAGACTTATGATCATCAGCTCCTCCGCTAATTCCATCAAGACCTTGTGCTGTGCCTCTATTCCCACTACCTGATCCTTTCTGTCCAGACTGAGAATTTTTTTGTGCATATTTTATTAGCTCTTCATAATAATATTTTGCACCTTTATCCTTTTCTAAGTTTTTTACTAAATCAGGATATTTGTCTTTTAGTTGATCCCACATATTATCAGGAACATCTTTTATATATTGATCACAAACTAAATCGCAAGCAATATTAAATAATTTATGATCACTAATTCGAAGTTCTGATTCAATAAACATGTGGTTAAAACATATATGAATTAGCTCATGTTTTAATAAACCTAATTGTTGATTATCTGTTAACTTATCCCAGTAATTAGGATTTATAACTAGTTTAGAATTTACTCCATTTCTAGAAACACAAGCTGTATCAACATATGTATCAGATATTTCTTTATTTAAATTAAGAAGAAAGAGCCCATAAAAGGGCTCTCTAATCATTAATTCTTTGCATGCTTTAATGAGTTGCATATCTTATAATTTTTTTAATCTTCATGTGGAAATTTATCGATTTTTTGACATCTAATACTAGATAACAAACAACCTAAAGCCTTAGCTTCATCATCATATCCACTATATATAACTATACCTTCTTTATTTCATACAGTTACAGTATTTGTTTTAGAATTTCAATCTGCATAAAGATGTTTAAAAGAATGTTCTTGTTCTTCATCTATATGATCATACTGTACTGTTTCTTTATAATGGCTCATTTTAAATATAATTTTTCTCTCTAAACTGTATATACAGTTTATCTGCTAGCTCTGCTGCTTGAGGGTGAGCTCCTGTTGCTCCGTATAATGGACTACGTAACTTAAAGAATCCTTTCCATTGTTCAATAGTTCCAGTCATAATTAGTTCTGTCTTAGTACATAATGGTAAGACTTCTCTAGCTTCCTGTGGAGTTCTTCCTGAGTTAATTAGTTGCTTATAACATAATTCAGCATTTTCACATACTGATAAAAACACATCATCATTATCTCCAACAACGTGTTTTAGAATAGTATGTGGTAAAGATTCTGGAGTAGTATCTTCTACATAATCACCATCCCAATAAACATACTTAGCTTCTTTTAGAGATGACCAATATGGAATAATGAATGTTATTTCATTATTAAATTTATCTTTATTAAAGTTGCAATATCTTGTACTCATTTCCATAAAGCTCATACATCTATGACGACAAAATTCCCTACTTATAGAAATAGGAAGTATAAACTTTACAGTAATTCTCTTTTCATGATATTTTGTAGGTTCACAAAGATATTGAAGATCATCAAGCCAATTATTTTCGTACAGAACTCTATAATTTGTAGTAATTAGGTATTTTTTATATAAAGGGTTTTGAGGGGTGATTAAATCAGACCCGCCCTTAGTATAATTAACAATATTAACTTTAGAATATGGATTATTATCATATCTAAAATATACCTTATAGTCTTCCGTCTCTAAATAAATAGTTCCGTGTTCTAAACAAGCTCCATGATTCTTATTTTTAATCATACTTACAAACTTTTCCGCAGAATCTTCTGTAATATAATTTTCACTTTTATATGCAGTTCTTCCTGCCTTTTCAATTTGTTTATAGATTCCTTGAATTCCTAGACCTTGTTCAAGTATTTCTATAGATGGTTTAATTAGTCTCATATTCTTTAAGCTTATTTTCGAGATCTACTTTAGAAATACTTCCTACATGTTTCCAAAGTTCTTTTCCTTGATCATCTTCTAATATCAGTACAGGGATACTACGAATCTTATACTTTACTAATGTAGTATCTTCTGCTTCATCAACATCTATATCTCATATATCATATGTTGATTTTAATTCTTCTACAATAGGTGCTACTGCTTTACAAGGTCCACACCATGACGAATGGAAAAATATTATTTTCATTTATATGTTATGTTCTTTAATAAGGAGTACGGATCTATCTTCTTTATATTGATATGATATCATATTTTCTGGAGTATCTATTTCTAACTTTGCATTTTGTGATTGATTTGCACAAAAGTCTGCTTTAAGCTCTTCTACTTCTTCTTGAGATTTAACTAATATAGTATTAGAAATATCACATCCATAAGCACAATCATCTCAATAATATATTAATTCATAAATTTTCATTGTTTTAGAATAAAGTTAATTGTTTATTTTTAAAGAAACTAACAATTTTATTAGCAGCTGATATATAAAATCTATAGTTAATATTACTTGGAATTGGTTGATCTTTTTCAATAGTATTCATGATAGTAACTCCAGAATCAGTTAATAGTTTAATATAATTTGATCGGCGATTATTAGAATCTACTTTACATTTATATAACCATGGTCCATCATTAGAAATATAATATCTATTAATTCTTTGAATTAGTTTACCATCATATTCAACTGAATAATCTCTACTTACTTTCTGATATGTAATAAACTTATTAATATCCTTACAATTTCTAATTGTTTCTTCAACAGGAACTTTATCTACTAAACATTTATTAACAGATTCGGGAATGATCATAGCATCCATTCCTTTTCCAAGTTTAACTTCATCTATAAACATTCCCTTCTTTTTCAGTAACTTAGGATCTTTTGTTTCAGAATAACCTTCTTTTACTGCAAGATAATCATTAATTGCATATTGATACATAGCTTCAAAACGATCTTCCTCTAAGGTTAACCTTGTTAACTTTTCCCACTCTCTACAAATGTTTTGAAACTCAATTTCTTTATCTCTTGGTCTTAATACAAATAAACCATCTGTATTTGCCTGAACTATAGTACATCCAATACTGATAAACTTCTCAGCTAACATTAATAATAATAACTGTCCATTAATACGAATCTGCATAACAGTAAATGGAGAATAACAAAAGTTGTGTTCATTTTGTAGATTTCCAGATAATCCATTTAATGCAAGTTTTAATGTTTCATTTTTAATTTTATTACCATTATGTTTTGCTTCAATACGTTCATCTTTAATTTGAGAGTAAACTTCAAGGAACTCTTTACCTAAATGTTGAGGATAAAACTTATGTTCTATAATCATACTAGGATATAGAGAAGCTACATCTACATCACTGAGTATCTGATTTTCATTAGGTATTATTTCCTCAGGTTTATTAACAGAATGTATCATTTTTGTTATCGTAAAGGCTTTTTATCCTTTACTTCTTATGTTATTGTAGTTCACATAAGTTCGGCGTACCTTTTCAGTATTACTACTGTCGAGAACTCTTGGGAGAATTATATTTATTCATCTCCTACGCTCTACACTACCTTACAGCCTTTCGCAATCTATAAGGTTAGCACGGGGTTATAGTATTTTCTTTTTAGATAGTATTCGCAATTTATATTATTAGCAAAATATTCTTCTATGAATCTTTTTCCGCCATATAATGTTAAGCTATAGTACTTACAAGTCTTTCCTCGTATTTCTTTTAAATTATATTTAGTAAAATACTTATACGTCTTAAAATTATATAGTACCTGTTTAGCAAAGTATTTAGAATTTAAACATATCTGAATATGACCTTTACCAATATAACCATCTCCATCAATTAAACCTCTTACAAGATGTTTAAATAAATTATGTTGGACTATATACTTTGGCAATAAAAAGTAATTATCATAAGTTTTTCTAGGCTTAATATTATATTTACTTAAAGTATTAAACATATGTTTAGAGCTTCATCGTAAATGTACCTGTTTCTTTCTAGATTTTACTCCACTTTGATTATCATAATATTCTAAAGGCTTATTTGGAGAAATATCTTTTTGAAATAACTTTATAACATCTTCATCATCAATAGATACATTAATCATAAACCTATAACTTTCTGAATACTTTTTATTATTTTTAAATTTTTCTTCTAGTTGTAAACATCCATCAGCAATAAAATATCCTAATAAATAAAACTTTGATTCTGAATCTAAATTATCAAAAAAGTTATCATTTATTAAATATTTAAAACGACGTTTGATATTTAAATTATATTGTTTACAAAGTTCTCCTAACCTTCTTTCAGGAATATCGATTATTTTACTAATTTCCTTTAAATTTAATCCACTTGTATTCAGTTCTACGATTTGCTGTGAATTAAAGTTTTTTAAATATTTTTGATTTCGCATAATATATTGTTTTAATTATTAAAACACAAATATACGAAAAATTATCTAAATATACAACTCCTTCCCCGTTTTTTCTCGATTATGTGGCATACATTTTACCACCAACTCCAACACAATACTCTAGACCGTCTAATATAAAATGTTTTTCATATCCTTTTCTTCCTGGAGATACTGTTTGTTTTTTCATTTCTTCTAATACAGACTGAAGAATAGGAGTGTCAAATTTAACAATTGGAAGAATAACTTTACTCAAATCAATCATATCACAAGGAGAACGTAAGTCTTTAATCTGTTTCCAGGTCTGACCAGTTTTCTCAAGATATTTCTGAGTAATAATTTTCATACCAATGTTTACACCATCTTTATTAAGTACCTTAACTCTATATTCATCCTCAATAGCAATTCTTAAATCAATATCTTTTTTGCATCGATTTAATAACTCTTCAGTAGAATCAACATCATTAACATTATAACTAATCATGTTTGGAATTTCAGATGCAGGAAGCCAAGATTGGAAATCTCCTTCATACTCTTGTACACAACGAAATTTCATTGTTACTTGCATTTCCTTCAACCCAACTCTCAATTTCTGAGAATATAACATTGTAAGCAAATCCAAGGTTTCAAAATAAATTTTATATTTCCATTTACTCCAAGAAGTAAAGTTACCATCTGTAGATCTAATAATTTCATTACTAAGATTATATAAAGACTTGCAAACACTAAGATAATCAAGTGTTGACAATTTCTTATGATAATCAATAATATAATTAATTATAGGATTATCATAATGTAAATTATTATATCCACAAAATATTTTATCTGTAAAAAATTGTAGATCTGTAGTATAGTTTTTTGCTCAAATGCCATCTTGAGGTTCTTCTTGAATAGTTCAAAAGAAATCAACTAGTTTTAGAAGATCATTTCGTCTTTCAGAAATTTCAAAATATAAATATTCTCCTGTTTCAGAATTTTTTACTGTACAGTGAAATACATTTGGAAATATCTCAATATCATAAACATATACAGTTTTACCTCGGATTAACATTCTATTATTTCATATAATTTATTAAAATTTTCTTCCATTAACCAGAATTTATATCCATTTCAGTTAATATAATAACCTTTGACTCATTTATTTTCAGGATGTTGTAACTGAATTTTTTTAATTCTATCATAAAATTCATATTTAGTCATAGGTTCTACCTCTACATCAAAATTCTTAACTCGAGCTTTCATTAAAATATTCCTTAAGATTTACTTCCTTACATATCCATTCTCCATTTTTATATAAATAATGATACTCAATCATTATTGGATCTAAATTATAGTAATCTTCTTCAGTTGGAGATATAATTGCACTAGATCCATCAGCATAAAAACTTGTTGTATCTAAATCTGTTCCTAAGCAAGATATATCTCCATTAGCAATTAATTCAATAATGTCATCTATATCATTCCAATTATCATGTAAAGTTTTCCCAACACCTTCTGGATATCCGTCAAAATGACAATAAATTGAACTAACACTACCATATGGATTTATCATTCCTATTCTAGATCTAGTGGACATAAGATTGTAGTATTAGTGCTAAATACAATAAATTTTCCTGTAGAACTATATTATTGAGTGAACACAATTTATTGTATATCTGGATATAAATATTATATATTCTTAACATTTCTTTAACTTTTTTAATCAATCCTCTTCTACAAAATATGAAGAAGGACCATACTGATCAATTCAACCTTCATCATTAACGAGATGCGCATGACAATCAAAATCATCATAACTCATTAATTCTTGTACTTCAGGTCACTCAATAAGTACATATTTCATATTATATTTCGTCTAATTCTTGTTTCAATAGATCAGGATAATACTTTCGATAAAACATACGTATTGTATCTTCTCCTACTTGTAAATCCCTATTTTTGTCTCGTTTAATAGCTTCTTTATATGGGATAACTATTTCCTTATATTCAATATTTGCATCGAAATTTGAGGCAATTTCTTCCCATTTAGCCCTAGTTTTAGGGTTAAGATTAGTAGCATCAATTATAACGTTATAACCTTGCTCTAAAGCAGAGGTAATAGTTGTTTCTTCAAGAGTATTAATTAACTTTTCCCGAGACGGAATCCAATAATCACCACACATAAGTCGAAGATCGTCCCTATTCACCCGAATCCAAGTAGACTTTCCCTTCACGAACTCTTTAGACCACGAGGTTTTGCCACTAGCTGGAGGTCCAACCATTACAATTATTGTTAATTTATTTTTTGTCATAAAATTGCTTTATATACATAGGATGGACTTCTGTTAGAAAAGTACTTAAATCTTTTTGGTACTTATTTTTCATAAGTTCTTCAAAATTAGATTCTTTAGAAAATACATCTGGACGATTTACTTTAAACTCTCTAAGAATTTGTAATGCCCAATTAACTTCTATATACTTTTCTAAAGGAGTAATACTAGGATCTTTAATAATATAATTTCTAAACTTAACTAAATCAGGTTTTACATAAACATTAAGATATTCTTTTATCTTTCCTTTTTTACTAAGTGTAGAACATACATATGGTAAAAGATCCCCACAATTAGTTCTTTGAAACCAATCTTCAAAAGAAAAATATAAACAATGTTTTTCTTTATCATATTTGGTTTTAATGTTTCCAATGATAACTAAAAGATCAGTTTCAAAAAGAGAACAAGGAATTTTATAAATATACTTAATATCCTTGTTCTCTTTTAATTCCTTAATCTCTTCTTTATTCATTAGGTTTTATAACTCTAGGATGTGCTTCAATAGATGAAAGTTCACAAGGAGCACTTTCTAATAAATCATTATAAAATTCCTTATATGTATTATATATTTCTAATTTAACTTTTTGAAGTTCTTCAAAATCTAAATCAGATACTTCAAGAGCAATACTAGTACATGGATACGCTCCAAATACAGTATCTTCAAAAGTACGATATATAATTATCCTAAATTTTAAGTTATCTGATTCAAAAAGATCTTCTGTAATATCGCTACATGGATAAGAATGATAAGATCTATCATCTTTTTCAGTCCATTGAATTCTATATTGATAAGCGTTATCAGAAGTATGATAATACATATATTTATTACCTATAGCTTTTGGAGTTAGATCGAATATACAATGTCGAAAAAGTTGATCAATTTTTTCTTGAGATAGGTTAAACGGTTGTTTCATTTTCTTTTTGTTTAGTTTGTTCTTTAATTACTTTATCAAAATACTTAAACATTTCTTCCTGAGGAAATAATGTTTGAAGTTGATCAAGTGTAAGTGCTGTATCTTTATTAACTAATTCTGAATATTTATCTGATACAAATTCAAATAATTCCTCAATAGTAGCAAATTCATTTACAGAATCATTTAAAATAAAATTCCATATTTTTTCAGAAACATTCTCTCCAAAATACAACGTTAAAGCTATATCAAGAGCATGTTCTAAATAATACCACATCTCACTACTTCTAATATCAAAACCTAGTCTTTCAAAGTTCTCTGCTTCATTTAGAGCAGTACGATAACTTGAAATTAGATCTTTAAGTTGTTTTAATGTAAGTTTCATTATAAATCGGTTTTATCTCGTAGACTTTTGAATACAGGGAGATTTGGGACTGCGTTTTCTGTTGCAGTATATCCAAAATACTTTACAGTACCCATTTGTCCTATTAATTTGTCTATATTTTCTCGATATCACTTCTTTAAAGCTCTATCTCCCATAGGCTTAGCTTCAAATGGATATCCTTCTTTTGTTTTCATATTAAAAACAAAATCCTCTTCTCGAAGGCCATCAGTCATTCCAGTTATTTCAAATTCATCATCCTGGAACATTTTTACTTTTAGCATTCGTTTATCTCGAGCCCCACATTTATATTTTTCATTTGGATCTCTAATAACTAAACCTTCATAACCTTCAGATACATATTGATTATGAAGTTGAATAATTGCATCTTTTCCAGATACATTTTCGTGATTAACTACTACAACTTTATTAGGAATAATAGAACTTAAACTCATACATTTATCTAACTCAGTTAGAATTTTTAGTCTTTCCTGAAAAGTTTTAGTTTCATCAACTATATCATAAACATAATATTGAAGTTCTTTGTGTTTTTCACAAAGATCTTGTAATCTAACAATTCCACTAATATAAGATAGAGGCTTTCCATGAATATATAATTCTCCATCTAATATTACATTTGGATTATTACTAAAAAATTGATTTAAGAATGTATTCTTACGAATATAAGTTGTAGGAGTATCATAATCTTTACCTCCTCTAGAAGAAGTATAAACTTCCTTATCCTTATAATACATTAGACACCTTACTCCATCTAGCTTAGTTGAAGCATATCATTTATTGTCTAATATATTTTGTTTAGATTTTGGGAGACTATCAACACTAAGAGCCAACATAGGCTTTAAGTTTCCTTTTGCGTCGGTATTCTGTTTAGGAACTTTTAAATCTACTTCTGATTCATCTGTTATATCTTTTATTTTAAGTTCCTCTTGAGATTTATACCCTTTATCTAAATAGCTATTGCATAAGCTATTATATTGTAATTCAGCTTGTTCTTTGACAGTTCTTTTAACTTTACCTTGTTCAATAGTAACTAAAGGTCGTTTAACCATTTTTCCATTCAATACGCCAGTTTCTCCAGTTATTGAATAGAATTTTTCATTCGATTGAATATCAGTATGTTCATTTAAATTTAGTTGAACTACTCGAATCTTATTATTATTGTCTCTTTTAAAGAAGTAATTTGTCATATTATCTTTGATATAAATATATATCATTAGTAGTTCGAGATAAAGCTACATATTGTAATTGCCGTAATTCCTCAGGATCTGTACATTGCAAAATATTTTCCATATCCACTAATACTGCTAAATATGAAGAAGATTGTGATTTATGTGCAGATATACAATATCCATAATCTAAAGATTTTCTCTTTATAACTCTTCCTTCATGTACTAAATCAAAAGGAGTAAGAAACGCTTCTCGAAATTGATAATAAGCTCTCCAATCTTTGCCATTTTTACTTTTTACAGCTTTAACTCTCATATTATCAATTCGAGCTGCTAAATTAGCAATATCATAACTACTATTATATCTTGAAATTATAGTAATCTCAATATCACACTCTTTAGAAGGATCATATAAAGTTAATTTATATGCTTTTAATCCTTGAAATGTAGTATCTTCAACTTCTCTAACTAAATAATCAGATGAGTTTTCAATAATACCTTGATTTTTATACATACAAGAATCATACCCAGTTAAGACCTCTCCAAAATGATACTCCTCATCATCATTAAAAACTAAATGTCTAATAATTTGATTTAAAGCTTCAATCCTTTTATTAGTATATGTGACTAATTTTATAATATGTTGATCTTCAAGATTCATTCCAACCTTAAATAGATAGCAATGCTCTTCTAACATTTCTCGAATATTATTGTATACTTTTAAAGATCCAGAATCACTATCTGGAGTAGATTCAAATCTACTAATTGGATTAGAACGTAACGTTTCTAATATTTTTCCAATTGGAGAATCTGAAGATTGACGGTATACTTTATCTAAAGTATATTTAGTAGAGTTTCTAAATGTTTTAGATACTTGTTTTTGACTTACAGGGCTTAACTGTTTTTCATCTCCAAGCCATATAATTTTACATTGATGATCAGTAGCTTGATCAATAATTAATTTATATAAATTATCATTAACCATACTACATTCATCAATAATCCAAACTGCTTTATATTGTAAATATATAGCATTTTTTTGTATAAAGTTTAACTCTTTAAGATCTAATTCAAGTATATCAACTTGTGGAGATAAACTTAATAGTCTATGAACAGTAATAGCTTCTGAATCAACTACAGAAGCTATTACGTTCTTTGACTTATTTGTAGGAGTAATTACCAAAAATGGAATATTATTATCCTTCAATATCTTCACAATTAAAGCACATATTTGAGTTTTTCCAGTACCTGCTCTACCTGATATGCACAAATGTTTAGTATCAGAATTAATCTTAATATCACTTTTAATATAGTTTAGAGCTGATTCAAGTACTTCTTTTTGCTTAGAATCTAGTTGAAATGAAAGTAATTCAGATTCTAATTTTGGTAAGTCATAATTTAAAATCATTTTAGTTTACTCCAGAATGTCCTGTTCCTCCACCTCTATCAGATTGATCAGAGAATTCTTTAACAGAACGTTTTACAATCCAATTAATAAATTCAACACGCTTAAGTACTAGCTGTCCAATGCGTTCTCCATCTGTTATTACAACAGGTTCAGAACCATTATTAACGACAAGTAAACCTACTTCGTCTCGATATCTTGCATCAATTGTACCTGGAGAATTAATTAAAGTAAGACCAACCTTAAAACTTAAACCAGATCTTGGGCGTACTTGTATTTCATATCCTTTTGGAATACAAACAAATAAACCTGTAGGTATAATTGCTCGAGATCTAGGTTCAAGAATAAAAGATTTTAATGGATTAACTTCGTTTTCAAATAGAAATTGGCAATCTCCTTTTGTTTTTAGTGGTTCATCTGAAGTTATTCTACTAAAGTCGACTCTAACATCACAACCAGCATCTCATTCTTCAGTATACTCTGGAAGAGTATTTTTAGAAATGTTAACTACTTCAACATCGGTCATTGCATTACGAAATTCTTCACTATACTTTTTCATATTTTACTGAATAACGCTTACGAGGTTTACCCATTCTAGCACGAGTAATAGGATTTGCCATATTTTCTTTATGAGTTACTACTCTAAGATTAGACAAACGATTATCACTTCGATCTCCATTAATGTGGTCAATCTCAAAGCCTTTAGAAATCGGACCATAAAAACTTTCCCAAACTACACGAGCTCCATTAATACTCTTAGTTTTCTTATTTACTCTAACAGTATATCGAGTATAACCATTACTTAAGCATCCAACTAACTGACAATTTCTCTTACCAATAAGTTTACCACTATCAGTTACACGATAACCTTCTAATCCGTGAGCGGAAACGATTCTTTCTGTCTTCATATCTTTTAAATTTTAATCTATTAATATTTTATTATTTACAATTATATACAACGGCTAAATCCACAACTCTTGCACATAGTACAACCACCTTCATATATTAAATGGTCACCACAATCTGGGCAAAGTTCATGAGATTCTGTTCCATTAACAATAAATGTTTTTATTGCTCTTTTTACTCCATTCTTCCAGGTATTTAAAGTATCAGACTCAAAGTGCATACCATCAATAATCTTAACTACTTTATCTAATTCAATTCCTCCTCTTAATAGAGCAGATATTAATTTAGCATAATTCCAGTATTCTTGATTAAAGATTCGAGATAATCCACCTAAACGATTTGTATATCCATACTTATCAACATATTGAAAATCATATCGTTTACCAAATTCATCTTTTACCTTAATAATTTTACCTTCAGTAATAGTTGAGGGAATTGGAAAATCCTCAATATTATTAATTCCTGTAAATACTTCATAAGGTCTATCATCAACTAAACCTACAAACGCAATCCAGTTTTCAGTTCCATTTTTAAATCTAATTAATTTAGCATCAATTGATTCTGGACGTTTCATTAATTCTTTATTTCCTGTAGGTTTCTTAGATAAAATAGCTCCTCTTTTACAACCTGCTCTATAAACTGTTACACCTTTTAAATGATGTTCCCATGCAAGTCTATAAATTCTTTCAACATCATCGATTGTAGCAGATTCAGGTAAATTTATTGTTGAAGAAATTGAAGCATCAATATACTTCTGTAAAGCAGCTTGAACTTGGATTCTTTCTATATAAGGAATATTTTCTGAAGTTACTACATATTCTGGAAATTGATCCTCAGGAACTCCTTTTGAAATGAAATTATTCTGGATAATTGGAGTATATACTTTATAAAGTTTCTCTTTATCAACTAAAGATTCTGTTTTTCTTGTATAAGAAGTTGCAAAAATAGGTTCACAACCTGTTGAAATTCCTAACATAGTAGCAATACTACCTGTAGGAGCACAAGTTAATAACTGAGAATTACATAATCCTCGTAAAAGAATATTACTTCTTAGTTCTTGATATCGGAGGTTATTTTCTTTAGTATTAAGTGCTTGAAAGAAAGGTGTATCTACAACTTTTGTATTAAACATTGGATATGCTCCTTTACTTACTGTTAGTTCATTAGAACTTTCTAAAGCTGAAAAGATCATTTCGGTTCCAATCATATTAATCCATTTAATAGATTCTTCACTTCCGTATTTAATACCTAGTTTTATAAACATATCTGCTAACCCCATTACCCCTAGTCCAATCTGTCTCCAATTTTTAACAGATTCTCTTTGTTCAATAAGAGGATGTAATGGAAGACCTTCATCAAGTACTTCATTTAATGCAACTACTGCTTTTTTAACAGTATCTTTAAATCCTACAAAGTCAAACGTTTCATATTCTGTAACAAATTCTGCAAGATTTATACTTCCGAGCAAACACGACCCTCCGCTCGGCAAGGGCTCTTCCAATTTATTATCATAAAGGCTTTTTATCCTTTATTTCTGGGAGTTTCCTCCATACAGTTATCTGATACGTCTGTTAATTCAGACCAGTTTAGCATATATTTTTACTAATTTCTATTAATTTTGTAACTAAATTTTTCTTATTATTTACATTAAGTATTTTTGCAACAGTTCTATGATCTTTTACATTTAAAAATGTACATAAATCTTGAATAAAAGTTAAATTGTTCATTTTTACATTCTGTAATAGTAATTTATTCTCTCTAATTCAATTTTCAATTTGTTGTATTTTTGTAGGTATTGAATTTTGATACTGTTCTTGAACTTTTGTTGAAGCAGCCTTTACTCCTACTAAATAATGCTTAGGATCATTATTTGCACATTTTAAGCTACAATACTTTTTGGGATCATAAGGTTTACATTTAAATTCAGTATCACAATAAATACATTTGCGAAGTACATAATTTTTTAAACCTTTTTGTTTAACAGTTTCAGTCCCTTTTCTAAGGCCATTTAACATTTTAGAAGCAATTTTAGGATTAGTTCACTTTTGTTTACTACTTAAACTAATCTTAACTTTTGTAGTATCACAACATTTACCTCCATTATTTCCTCCAAACTTCAAATTATAACCTAAAGCTTTATCTGTTGTATTATATTCAGAAATATAATACTGTTCTTTACTGTTTAATTCTTCAATAGAAACACATTCACAAAGACATTCTCAGATAAAATTGTCAAATCCATACTTAATAAGTGCATTATGAAAACGATTATTATAGTACTTATTTCGTCTACAATCTTTTTCGTGTTGCTTTCTTCTATGTTCTAAAGAATTAATAGTTTGACCAATGTAAATTTTGTTATTAATTTTATTAGTTACTTTATATATTATCATAGTAAATTAGTATTGGGCACTCGTGGTGAGATTATATTTATTCACTCACTATGCGTTACAATATTTCCTAACCTTTCGTAATTTAGGAAATTATCTCGGTATTTTCATACAACAAAAATAGTAATAAATTTGCTAATAAACAAATTCTACCTCTTTGAATTGGTTAGAATTCACCGATTTTGCCCAATTTTTTACTTGAGCCAAAGATTGATATAATTATTTGATTATCAATCACTTACATAGCACAAGGATTTACACCTGCAAAAGAAAAATCAGGATTATTTGAGAGAAGATTTCAATTTTTAATAGCATCTCAGAATAAAATTCCAGGCTCTGCATAATCTCAATTCATCTCTGCTAATTTTCTAAAAATAGGATAAGCTTCAACTTCTTTAGTTATAACTTCTCCTGTATCCGTAATAAACTTAAGAATCAAAGTTTCTGCATTAATGACAGATTTCATAAAGTTATCACTAACTCTAACAGAAATATTAGCCTTTGTAACTTTATCTAAATTTGACTTAAGTTCAATAAATTCTTCAAGATCTGGATGATCACAAGAAATAGAAATCATTAATGCACCCCGTCTACCAGATTGCCCAATCAATCCAGTAATATATGAATAAAAATCCATAAAACTAACTGCACCAGATGTTGTTTTTGCTGCATTGTTTACTTTAGATCCTGTTGGGCGGAGATTTGAAATATCAATTCCACATCCACCTCCATAACTAAAAGTACGAGCTAGCTTAGATCCACATTCAAAAATAGACTCAAGATTATCTTGTGGAGGAGCGATTACATAGCAATTTGAATAAGTAATTTTTTTATTTTTAGAATTCAAACCTCTATTTGCTAAAATTCGTCCTCCAAAAATAAATTTCTTTTCTCTGATTAGTTTTTCGACTTCAGGATTATTATTACTTACTCGTTTAAACCACGCATCTAATGATTCATTTTCAAATCTATATTTATTATTTCAAATTGTTATTGCAAGTTCGTCTTTATTTAACCATTCTTCTATAGTCATTTATATGTAATTTTATATATAAAGAGAATAAAAGAGGCAGATTACTCTGCCCCTCTATTCTTTCTTTTACTGAGTTTTACATCAGATTGTTCTACTCCAAAGACAATATATTGCCCTTTTTCTGCCTTAATAGAAGGCATATATTCAAGTTCAAAATCAATATCTTTAGTATTGTATACAGTTTTTGCATACACGTTTTCACGAAAGTTACGAATTAAACTTTTAGCTAGATTTAATGCTTCGGTTTTGTTTATTGCTTTTCCAACTACTTCATGATTACGTTTTAAACGAATCTCAATAGTTCGATAAAGTTTACAACGACCTTTACGTCTTGAACTAATAACTTTATAAGGCTTCTTACGAGTATCTTTAGTACCAGATTTTATAGTAATAATAATACCAGCACCTTCAAAATCAAACATTCCTTTTTGTTCAAGAAAATCTGCAGCAAATATATTCATATCTTTAGTTAGAACTGGAGATCCAGATTTTTTTCAGCTTCTGGTAGCATCTTGTACTACAGTTATACCTTGTTTAAAAGCGTCGATTTTAGCTTCATCTAAGGTATAGGCCTGAATTTCTAATTTGCGCATATTTAAATAAATGTAACATCGTCAGAATAACCATTGATCTCACAATATGCAACCATTTTTAGAAGTCTACAAAATTCTAATCTACCTATATTAAGTATGTCTGAATCAATATTAAAAACACTAGCTCTGTTAGAGCCTGTAGTTTCAACGGCAATAATATTAGCTTGAAAAGTCCAGTCTTTAGGAGTGTATCCATATTCTTTTTTACAGAATTGAAGTAACATCCATAGGTACATTCCCATTTGTCTATGATAATGAAAATTCCAAAAACTTCCATTCATAAATTGTTCAAGTAAATGACCCGTAGTCTTTAAATCATTAAGAGTAATTATTTTATTATCTTTATCAATCGTCCAATTATCAGCTTTCATTTTTAATTTTAATATACATTTACTATTATTATATTCGCCAATAATATCTATGAACAAAGCATCTTCATTATAAGATTCAAGACCTTCAGGTCTTACTAAACTTACTATTGAAGGATTGTTAGATAACGATTCTAAACAATTACTGCAAATTGTACGATGTTTATCATTTAAAATTACTAAATCGCCTTCTATTAAATCTTTGCAGTTTTGATAATAATTTAATCCAGATTTTATTATATTTTGGATTCTACTCTCATTTAAATTATTTTTATAATAATCTATATCAATACAGCTTTTGGTAATAGATTCTCTAATAGTATAACCTTGTTTTCTATATTTAATAATACTATCTATCACTATACCTAATTTTGCTGTAGGTTTATTATATGAATCACCTAATTTAAAAGACTCTGGTTGTAAAAATAATTCATGTATAGCTGTTCCTAATTCTAAAGAATTAGTTGATTTATTTTCTATACCATTATTATATAAACTTGGACTACCACCTTGATCAGGATTTATATATTTTAATCTAGAATTTGATATATAATTAGAATAAGAGCTTGAGAAATATTCTGCATCACTTATTTTACTTCTATATACACTTTCTAAGACTGGACTAAGTTTTATATCATTTAAGTTAATTGTCATTTTCCTTGCGTTTTGTCGCTGGACTACAACCTAAACAATAAGCTATATGAAGCTGGCCTTTCATGTATTTAGATAACTTATATTTCTTAGCTACTTCATTTAAGATATTTTCTTCAATATCCTCATCTAAAAAGTAGTTTTCGAAATGAATGTTCTTCTTGCCATCTGACATAATTTCTGCATTCTCAACTAAAGTATCAAAATCTGCAGAAGGTTCAGCTAATTTATAGGCTTTTATATAGGCTTCATGTAGGGCCAGTTCTAATTTATCTTTTGAGTTCATTACTTAATAGGTATTTTAAGATCATAAATTCTACGATGTCCTACTTGATAATACTGATTATGAGGAGCATCCATTAAATAACAGAATATTCCCGCATTAGTAATTTCTTTATAGTTATCGTATTTATCATCAATCATAATCGTAATTCCCTTACTTTTAATTGCCTCAACTTTACTAGCATTCCAAGGTACTGTAATTACAGGAGCACATGGCAAACCATTCTTCTGTAAACTTTCTTGAATCCATTCTGTTGGAATATTTCTTGCAGTTACATAATAGTCTACTTCAAAAGAGGGTCTATGTAATACAGGAATATTAATCCAAAACTCTTTATCTGATTCTAACTCATGTAGATGTTCAGACATCTGATAGTTTGCATTCCAGTAAGGATTCATAGCAACACCAAACTTGTCTTCATAAGCTTTATTGAAATCAAATACTACATTATCGAGATCTAATCCAACAATAGGCTTATCGATAGGGGCCATAACTCTATCATCTCCTTGAGGATATATATGATAGAATTCACATAATATCAATGCGTTAGTAGCTACTTCAGCCATTTCTAAAAGTCCCTCGTTTGTATAATCAATACCTCGTTCAAATTGATTTAAATGTTTTTTAAGAGATGAAAGAACATCTGTCCATTTCATACCTCTTTTCCATTCATTTTCTTGGTACTTACTTAATTTGCTTGTAAGAATTTTGTTGACCTCCTCAATTCCATATTGTGGAGTCAAATCGTATCTAATCTTTTGTTGTTCCATCTTTGCTAGATAATGCTTCTAAAAATATTTCACATAACTTTCCAGACAAACCTAATTGAGTTTTTGCATCAACTTGAGGTTCAAATCGAGGGACATAATTTAATTCATCTTTCTCTTCATCATATGTAAATACAATGATAATTTTTTGTCCAGAAGCAGAAGTGAACACTACTCTACAACTATCCATTAATTAATTTTGATAAGAGTTCATAGAAAAAGTCTTTATCCATGATTACTACTTCTCCTGCAGAACCAAATACTTTTTCTTTCTTAACTTGTTTATTTCAAATTACAATAAAAGGTTTATCTTTTAAAGGACATTCTTTTTTAATAGCGTGATATTGAGGTGTATTAACAGTATTTTTCAATTGTATATAACACGGTAACTTACCACTACGATCAACTAAATCCACTTTTTTATCATCCATACTTTTAGATTCAGATCTTGATGTAACTACATCTGTAAATCCAAGATTTCTAAGTTCTTGAGCAATTTTTGTCTCATATCTATGTCCTTTATTTCTACAATATGCTCCTGTTTTCCTTTTCTGAGACGTAGTTTTTTGCTTTTTCAATTAATTCTAAAGTTTTAGTCCTTCCGTACATTTTATAAAAATCTGATATATCCTTAGCTTTATAATGTCTAGGTATAAATAATACATGCACATCAGGAAATTTCTTACGAATTTTATTCATATTTTCAATTCCAGCAAGGTCATTATCATAGAATAAAATTATCTTGTTGAATTTAGACTTTAACTTTGCATATTGAGCTTCAGTTAAAAAACAATTTTCAGAAATTGGAGCTATTGCAGGAATTTTATCACATGAATAAAGAGTCATAACATCCTTTAAAGATTTCGTTACAACTAAATATTCTCCTCCATTTTTTGGAAGTGCGTGAGCACCTTGTAATCTAAATGACTTTCAATTTGAAATAAACTTATATTTTATATTTCCAGGAAAATATATACGTCAACGTTCTATATCTTCTCGAATACCTCCATAATATCCAAATACTAATTGTCGATCTTTATGTAAACTAAATATACTTCCATTTAAAAATACATTTTTACATGAAAATACATGAAACTTTTTTAATATAGTTTTATCTATACCATATTTAGATCACCATTCAAGTTCATAATCTTCTCAAGATTTATCTTCAATTTGAATAACAGCTTGAGTAGTATCATTAAATTTTTGATTTGTATATTTAATAAGAGGTTTATTTATAGTTAAATTTTTGCGGGAAACTACTCCAAAGTCATTAGCAATTATTTGTAAAGCCTTGCCATAAGGACAATCGAATTTATACATTACAACCGAAATAAAATTTCCATAAAAGTCTCCACGAAAATCTTTAAATATTAAATCTCCTTTCCTATTCCTATAAAATGCGCAGGTAGGTTTACTATCTTGCCTTAATGGAGACTTGAACAATCCTTTTTTTACAGGAATGCCCAAGTAATGCTCCATTAAAGTTTCTTCACTAACTTTACTTAAAATAAGTTCTTTAGTGATATTTATCGGTTCTAATGTAAAGACCATTAAAATTTAACTATATTATTTTTTAGAATGGTAGGTCGTCTTCTGAGCCTTTTACATTAAACGTTTCCTTAAGATCGTCTAAATCCTTATCCCGTTCTTTCATGTTAGTAGGTTGTGCAGAGTTAGCATTCTCAATATCAGTCTTTTCTCTAGCAGTTAAAGTTAAATCTTCGCCAATAACTTTTGTTCTACTACGAACAACTCCATCCTTGCCTACTGATGCAACATACTTAGGCATATTAGCAAAACCTTTATAAGGAATTAACTTGATTTGAGTTTCTTTACCAACAGAACCTGCTAAATTTTCCTTTAAATATTTAGCAAGAGCCTTAAAGCTACTTACTTCAATCTTTTCTCCTGCAGCAATTTTTGCACCTAATTCGGGATTAAGAGCATTAATGATCTGAGTAATTTTAACCATAAAGTTTTCCATTTCAGATGGATTTTCTCCATACTGAGTTGTAGCTCTCTGAGTACAATTACTTATATTACTTGGATCAAAAATAGTTTCTCGATGCTGGATACCGTCCTTTGTTTCAAATAATAAAACAAAAGCATCAGAATTACCTTCACTCTGACTAGCTACTCATTCAATACCTTTATAGGTTACATTATGAATTCCTCCACGAAGGAAAGTAGAAGTTACTTGATTTGCATTCTTTGCTACACTAAAATCAAACATTGACATATTCTTACAATTTTAAATTTTTAATAAATCTGAATTTTCTGTATCTAAATCGGTATCAGCTTTAGAAAGATCTGATTCATCAATCTTAATCATTTTAAACATACCAGGCCTACATTCCTCTATTTTAAAGAGTTGACCATATTTAGATAAAATTGTTTTTTGAGTCCCTTTAAAAGAGACTGTATTACTTTTTGTTAATTTATTCCCATTTTCAGGATCTGAAAACACTTCAGCTTTACCGATAACTGGGATTGTAAGCTCGTTACTTTTTTGGATATAATTAACTGCTATCCTATCTCCGCATTGTGCAGATAATAAACTAACGGCTTTAGGAGACATAATTAACTTACTATCTCCTATCTCTACAATTGGTAAATCTATATTATCATATTTTGAAGGCACTTTAACAACTTTAACATTTGTAACAGCCTTCGATTCTTCGTCAAATTCAAAAGATACCTTTAACATAATCCTTAGATTATATATTAACTTCTACAGGATTTAAAAGTGAAGGATAAATTCTTTCCCAATGAAATTCAATATTTCCATCTTCCTTCATTTCTCCTAATACTACATCTGCATTTCGTAAATGTTCTGGTCTAGCACCACATTCTACAAATTTATCATTTGTATTAAAACTTAGAATAGTATTTGAATCTTCATCTCTATCTAAATAACCAATAGCATCTGACTTTGAAGCAAGAATTCTACCTGCTTTTCCAAATAAGTCAATAGTCTTTGCAGTCATATCAGTATTACCGATTGCTGAATCCTTTGTATGACAAATAAGAATAATATTAGGTGCACATTTAGATACCATATCAATAACCATCTCTAATGCCTTACGAAGAGCGCTATATCCTGCCAATTATGTTCAACCACAATTCGCTACATTGTGGTCTGATTCTATTACGAATCAACTATATATTTCTATATAGATCAGACTATATCATATTCTTTTCAGAATCACTCTGTTTCGACTCGCTTGAGTCTACTCCCTCTCGGGATAGTCGTTGAACGTTTTTAAAATTATAAATTTTAGAAATCTGTGTAAGAAAAGTACCTATATCTATATTAGACTTCATTTGGTTACATATCTTACAACAAGGTACACAATTATCTTTAGTATATCCCTTATTTGAATCTATTCGATCTACACCATTTAATTCTTGTAAACTAGAATTTTTACTATAACGAATCATAGACCTAAAATAAGATGGTTTTGATCCACAATAATAACAATCCGAATGAACTATTTTTTTAAACTCTTCATAAGTTATATTAAAAATTCTATTCTTAGAATGGGCGTGATTTTTATAATGCATATATAAATGTCAATCGTTATCTTTACTATTTTTTGAATAACGAGGTGTACAAGTCAAACAACCTGTACCTTGAAATTTATTTATATTCTGAATAGTTCGAATAAAAGTAGTCCCACATTTTAAACACTGAACTATATACTTTTTATGAGATCCTTTTTGATATTCAATAGGCGCTTCTTTAATAACTTCGAATGCTTTTGTTTTATATCCTATATAATTCATAATTTTAAACTTCGCTGCTGATTAGCATATCATTTCTGACTTAGCTTTCCAGCAATTAAAAGTGTTTGCTAATAATATTTCTATTAAAAGGGGCACAATTATTTACCCATTGGTGCATCAAGTACGTCATCTCCTGTAAACTTTTGTCCTGCAGGACTATTTAAATATAACTTTAAAGCTAATGGTTTAACCATTTCTTCAAGTCTAGTAATTGTATCCAATACAATAAACTTATAAGGATATTTAGCTTCCTTAATTGCAGCACAAATTTCTTTTAAATCTTTAACAGAAGATGCTTTTACCTTTACAGCATCAATATAATCATATCCACCCCCTTCAAGGTCGATACATAATGCTCCAGGAAGATTAGCACAAGCTGTGCTTTTCAATTTTGTTATCGTAGAGCTTTTTATCTCTACTTCTATAAGTTTCCTTATAGTTCAGCGTACATTTTTATCCCATAAGGATAATGGACACTCTTGGGAAGATTATATTCTGTATAACAGGTTCACTTCCTACGCGTTACACTACCATTATATATTATTACAACAGTTAGCACGGTATTTTCATAAATTTATCATATTTACGTACAAGATAAACATTAACGTTCTTATATATAAAATCCTTAAATTTTAATTGGTTGGATCTTCCTGATAAATATAAAACATATATTGAATTTTTTCTATTTTTTATTTCTTTACAGATAGGTCTACATAGTATGTTATATTTTGCCAATATAGATTTTAAATCTTCTAAGAATATTTTAGAATTACAACATATTGAACATACACTAAATCCTGTAGATTTTATAGTTATACACCCATCTCCATCAAAATATCCACAAATGAAAGATGATTTAAATTCATCAGGAATATCTGGAAAATGATAGTCATTATGAGATTTATTTTCTATAAATCCTAATTTAGTTAGATCACTATACATTATAGTACTAGTAATAGTTAGTTTACTAGAATTTTTATATTGTTTTATATTTAATTTTTTACCTATTAAATTTTTATAGTATTCTAATATATATTTATCTTTTGTCTGAATCCCAATTCCTATTTGTTTATTGTAAGGAGTTGTACAAATATACCCATCTGCCATTAAAAATCCTAAAAAGTATGCTTTATCGTGAGAATCAATTTTACTAAAGAAGTTTTGATTATAGCAGTTGTTCTTAGTTATTTTGTGTTTTCTAGTTGGAGTATAAAATCCAAATCTAATTAACCCATTTATCATTGTCTTATAACTAAGGTTATAGTGTATAGCTGTTTCCTTAAGAGAGTGTGTATTTAAATAGTTTGAACACTCTTGTAATAATTCATACGAATATTTTTGTCTTTTAATTTGCATAATAATCATTTTAGTTTAAAAATTAATAATGCAAATTTACATAAAGATTCTGGAAATTCCAACTAAGAATGTAAATATATGGTAAATTTTTAGAATTCACCGTTTTTGCCCATTCATAAGTATTATATTACTATAATACACGGCGAAAGCCACCGTATTTTGGCTTGGAAAAAATAATTAAATTTCTTGGGTCCTGAGTTTCTGCAGGAATTTTGTTTGTTGGTAATGTGATAGCCATATTTAAAATTTGAATATTGGTTTTTGTAAGCTATCTTTTTCTTCTGCATCTTTTGCAGCTGTATCTTTTGTTATTTCATCTTCTAACTTCTCATCTTTTCAAGATTGATATACTTCATAATTAATACTTCCTGGATCAGGAAGTTCCTCAAATCGTCCTAAACTACCTTGAAAGCCAGTACAAAAAACTTTATTTGCAACTCCAAATCGATGTTTTAATAATATTAATCCACGCATAGCAGAACCTAAAGATTCTTCTGGATATTCTTTATTAATGATAGTATATCCTCTATAAGTACTACGTTGATGTTTTATAGGATTATATACTGCAACACAAATATTACAGTCATTACCTGCATTACCAGAATCCTTAACATCATCAAGGGTTGGCTCTGCAAGATCCATTTTTAATCTATTTACATCACTTGTGTTTCTATTTTCTTGCATAATAAAGTCAATAGATATTCCACACTTTTCTCTAAAATAAACGCAGTATTGCGAGGTTTGATCAATTTCCTGTTTTTTAGTTCTACCATCAACTGGAGTTAATAAACCAGCATGATCAATTATTACATTTATTATTTTATCGGGATTACTTGGAATATAAATATTTCTTCTACCTTCATCAATATCTTGAAAAGTACCTCATTGTTTTAGAAGTTCTTTCATATTACCATAGAAAGTATTAGAACTTAGCTGTTTATCAAAGATAATAAGCTTATGTATGATTGAGTTTAGTCATACTCTGGACTCTTGAATATACTTATAATATTTATCAGATAGTTTTTCTCGAACGGACATTAGTGTCATATAAGAAATTTCTATTCCATAAGTATCATATATATATAGATTAAGCAATTTAGCAAGTAAAACTTTTGAACTCATTTCTAGACTAAAGTACACATGTATAATATCTCTATCTGGATAATCTCGCAATATGCGATATAAATCAGAATATATTACATATGAACTTTTACCTGAACCACTTTGTCCAAATATTAATTTATAAACTCCTTTTTGGAATCCACCTGTATATCAATCTAACTTTGGCAATCCAGTTTTTAAACCTAAGTTTCTACCTTCTCTACCATTGTCAATTTCAGAATATAATTCATCTACAATAGACATTAAGCAGTATCGTAAAGTTGTTCAGTACTAACTTTGCCATTAATTCCCTTATCTCGCATTTCTTTAAACTCTTTCCATTTTTGACTGGAAACAAATTCAATCATAGAAACTTGTACAAGATCTTTAGATTTAGCTCATTCTAGTATCTCTAATATTTCACGATGCTTTTCAATACTATGTCCAATAGTAGAAGAATATCAGAAGTAGAATTCTGACATATTTAAGAATTTCTTTGCAATATTTTTTAAACTAACTGTTTTCCCATTAAAGTATAAATTAGTTGGATAAGCTTCCTCTAATTCCATACCAAGTTCTCCAGAAAGCTTAAAATATTGTTTTATAAAATTCTGATTAAATTCAATTTCATCAGGATCATAGGTACTTGGATTATAATTTTTCCTGATTACTCCTTTCTCTTTTAGTGAATTGAATAATTCTCGCAATCTTTCTTTGCCGCCTCCTTCATATCACTTTCGAAAATAGTTCCTATTTATTTTAGGATCTCCATTTTCTGTTTGAGCAATAAATGTTAAGTAAACTAACAGTAACTCATCGGCTGTTAGTTTGTATTTAGCCATAATATTAAGAATCGTATCTAACTCCATATAATACGATAAAAAATAAACAAACGTACTACGTTAGATCTATTTATTAAAATCTATGTTCTATATCTATTATGCCTTTTTTTGGTCTAGTAGAAATCTCCTTTCCACTTAACACTATATCTAATTGTGATTCATCAATAGTTATGTACTGTTGGTTTGAATTAGAATTATTATATCAAGTTTCTTCTATAGTTCCTTTAATAACTAGTGTAAACATTTCTGCGAGTTTACCTTGTTCGAATCGACAAATTCTTCCAATCCTCTGCGTAGTCCTTGTCTTTGAACTATCTCCACTTAATATAATTCCAACACTTAAACCTTTTATATCTACACCTGCGTCACAAGATTTTGAAGTACTTAATACACCTACAGTTTGTTGATTAAAACTTTCTATAATAGTATTATTTTCCTTCTTTTTCTGTTTACTATGTAAAACATATCCTCGTTTCTTAAAATATTCTGCATCTTTAATAGTAGCTGAAAAAGTAATTGCTTTTTTATTACTTCTTGCATCTAATATCTTATCTGCTATTTCAAATTTCTTAGGATGAGACATTACAAAAGACTTACGTTTTCTTAACATTCTTATTCAAGCTGCTGCAAATCCTTTAACTTGAGATTCACTTCATCCTGTTTTCTTTGCATATTTACTTGCAAAACCAGGACGACTAATACAATTCATTACTGTATTAAATTCAAAATTAAATATAGAAAATAGATTTTGAAATTTCTGATTTCATTCATGATATAGAGATAAGTCTACATCAATTAAAACTTTATAATTTCTATAATCAGATAATCAATTATTATCAACTGCTTCCTTTATATTTATACGATCACAAACATAAGTAAACTCAGATAATCGATCTTCTTTTCCATCTAATCTTTCAAATGTGGCAGTTAATCCTAAAAAATAACGATATTTTACAGCTTTAAACATATTGATGTTATTTTCACTACATGCGCAATGAATTTCATCAATTACAAATAAATCAACTGTATATTGATTTTTAACAATAGTATTAAATATCTCTACCTTACAGACAGAAAAGAGCTGGTTTTTAGCCAACTCTCTAAGTCATTGTTCTTTTAGAACCTCTGTAGGAACTCCAATTAATACAGATAGTTTAGGATTTTTATTATATAGTGCCTTTATCAACATACAAGTCATATAGGTCTTACCAAATCCAGTTGCAGCAACAATCGTACCTATCCCATTACTATCTAATCAACGTCTAATAGCAAGCTTTTGACGTTCCGTTCTGTTCATCAAAGATACAAATTTTTATTTAAAAAATAAAATTTTTAGTACTAATTAATTTCCTGCAGGAGGATTAATTTCAATGTTTCGAGCATCAGCAACTCGTTGAATATTAGACATTAATGTACTTCATTTATTTATATGATAATCGAGATCATTATCTAAAAGTAATAAGATCTTATCTCTTAGTGTTTTCAGTGCAATTGTAGTTAAAGAAGAAATTTTTGGTAAAGAGCTAAGTTGAACTAAAGATCTAAATTCTGTAAAAGATAATCCTGTAGGACTAACTCTTAATTTGATATCAGGATTTAAACACAATCGTTCCTTAATAACTTCCATTCTATTTCTTGCTTTGCCGTCTTTGCCAACTTCAGTTAGCTCAATTTTTTCCTCGTCCGTTAGCCAAATTCCTTGTGCTAAAATAAATTTATCAGTAATCATTTTCTTATTAAGAACATCAAGTTTATCAAAACAAGCGTCCATAAGACGATTTACTGTTACTTTTTCAAAAATAGGAGGAACACCATTAAATATACTTGCTATTGAATCATTTAGTATATCCCTTTCAGATGCTGCTCTTTGTTTATTAATATAATCTAAGATATCTTTCTTAGTCTTAATATCAGTTTCGCATTCATGAAGAATGTATCTAACAAATAGTTCCGTATTACATGAATCTCAAGTTCGATGAATATTTTCTCGAACTATAAACTTACCAGGATTCCAGGGACTAACGTTATATAACATCTCATAACAGTGCTTATATCATTTACGTAAGTCCTCTACAGATGCATCAACAAGTTTAACATCATTCCCACTTTTATCTCTCCATGTTAAGGAATCAATTGATTCTAACACGCTACGTAACTTCTCGCCAAATTCTGTCTCTTTACGCATATTTAAAAATTAAATTCTTTTTGATTACATATATCTTTTTCTTTAATAAAACTTATAAAATAATTATTTGTATATTTATAAATTTCAAAATCTTTTGAATCTTTGTTGTATCATTGTGTCTTTCCTCCTTCTACATATTGAAATTGAAGATAACCTGTATCTCCAATTTCAAAAGTAGAAATATCTCAGTTTGGACATTTAACAACAGTAACATATTTAAGATCATCTGTTTCTATTCGATTCAGATCTTCTACTACAATAGCTGTATACTGACCATCTTCAATAGCAACTATCTTACAATGTATTGTTATTGTCTGAGTAGTGTCGAACAATTTCGCCAATATTTAAAAGTTTAAACATTGTATTATTAATAGTCTGCATTTGGTTTTTATGAAAATGACCATAATACCAATGTGTTACTTCATTCTTATAATCCTCATATACTCGATCCAATACAGCTCGCTCATTATCAATATCATTTAATAACTCAGAATCGTATGCTGCAAAGTCTTTTACAATTCCTCCTTTATCATTTGGATAGCAAAAAGAAGGGGCGGAATGACTACAAATAATATCAATGTGTTCTTCTACTTTTGGACGATATATTACTGGTTCATCAGGCCAATATGATTTAAGACAATTTTGTTCTGCAGTTTGATAGTCACAATTATGATATTTCATATATCTAACCATACTAACACTATCATTTTGCATACGAAACTGTCTATCGATACTAATACCTCCACCTATACATAAAACGTTTAAATTACAAACATTAATAATATCATAATCTGAAACACATTTTACATATTTAGTATCAATTAGTTTTTGTTCAAAATAGGACGGATCATCGTGATTACCTCTAATCCAAATGAATATATCATTATACTTTTTAAGTACCTTATGTAATTCTGGAATTACATGATCCGTATAATGTTTTAAACTTTCAAACCCAACTCCAGTATCTCCACAGAAAATAAAAACTGAATCTTTAACTTTATATTGTCGAATATGATAAGTAACTATATCCCAAGATCCATGAACATCTCCAACAAAGTATAAGTCTTTAATTGTATCTGGAAGTTGAATTAACATAAATTTAACTATTAATCAGTATCGCCTTTATAAGCGTTCATAATAGATTTTTCTTTACGAAGCCAAGAACCTTCTGATTCTGCAATATCTAAAGCTGTACGACTAATAGATTCCTCTTCTCAATTTTTGTTATCGTTAAGCTTTTTATCTTAACTTCTACAGATTCGTGTTCTCTGTAGTTCAGCATATATTTTCACCTTCAGCATTATCTGTTAAGGGCAAATCACTCTTGGGTTTATTTTATTCTAATCTGTTATTAATATCTGATAATTATATATTGCATTATATACCTGTTTAGGAAGAATATCCTTATATTTATTTGCATACTCTTTTAGACAGGCTTCTTTATTCTTTTTATATATTGCAAATGCTTCTTCTATAGTAGAAAATGTACCAAGATGTTTTTTCTTTCCCATATAATTAATTTGTGCTATTATTTTATTATCTTTAATTCTAACTCCTAGAGGAGTACTTCTTCTTACAGTATTACGTAAAGTAATTGCACTATTAATTTCTGCTGGTATAAAACAACAATAGTTTGGTTCATATATTTTATTTCCCTTAACTAGGAAATCTTTATCTACTACAAAAGTTTCATTATAACAATTATCATAATATCATTTAGCGTAATTCTGAAAATTTAGTCATTCAGAACAAACGGTAACTCCACAACCTCCATAATTTTTATACTCAGAAACAGTTGAACAATAACACCTTCCAATCATTTCTTTTCAAATTTTATAACAACGAGTTTGTTTACCATTTTTTACCCTTGAACTATAAGGACCAATTCCAAAATATCCTATACCGTATATAGATGGATAATATGGATCTTTAACTGCACCTTTTCTTAGATTTCCTAGTTCTGCAGTAATTATAGTTCCAGTTTGTAAAAACTTTATTCTAACGTGATACGCATCAATATATTCTAAGATTACAAAATCTCCTGAATTATTTGAAGACATAACTTTTCCTTCATAAATTTGTTTATTGTTATTCATATATTAATATAATTTAATTAAACATGATACAAATATACAAATTCTTTTTCAGACTCACAAACAAATTAGGTTCAAAACCTATGCGTTACACTGTTTTAAATCATTTAAATTTAAAATTAGCACGGTATTAGCGTCTCAGCCTTCACCGTTTTTGATTTGTTTGTATTGTTTATTTCTAAACAATCAGGCAGAAAACTACCTGCTCATTTACAAGCATACCTGTTACAGAATCATGTCCATTAAGCCAGTTAAACGTTGCCCAATCACATTCAACAGCAGCTTGATCGACTATTTCATAAATCATTTGAGTAGTTTCAATTTCAAGATCAACAGTCATCTTGAATGGATCAACCATATCCACTATCTTTTTATCAAATTGATCAATAGTAGGATAAATATATTCTGCATCATTTTCATTTAAATACTTACGAATCCAACTATGATGCAAATATTCTTCATCGGCTCTTAATTTAAAATACTCTTCGAGAACTACAAATCCACGAACTCCAAAATAATTAGCAAAATTCATGTATATATTATGATTTTGTAATTCATGTTTAAGCTGTCGAAGTAATAACTCTTGAATTTCTTTACTTAATGTACATTCTCTCCTACTAATATCTTTAGGTCCAGTAGGATCTTTTGCAGTTTCTTTAACTACCATAATTATAATGGTTAAAAATACAAAGCATTTCTGCTATCTCTAATAAATATGAATTTTATAACTAGTCTTATGAAAATTAAAATTAAATTGATTTTCCAATAATCAATAAACATCAGAAGATATAAGAAACTCATGTTCGTTTACAACAAAACGAATATCAAAATTATCATCAGTAGTCAAATATCGAACAATATCCTCTTCGTTAAAATAGATAATATTTATACCTCCAAATAAAATTCCTAATTCTTCTAGTTCTACTGTAATTTCTCCTGATTTAGAGAGATCTAATATATTTAAATATCGGTCAACTTTTTCAGTAAGATTAATAGGATCTCCAAGTTCATGATCAATACAAGGATACCAATGATTTCCAATTTTTCTTAATTTAAAACTTTTCATCTTCTGTTAATTCTAAACATTCTGCAGCATGTTGTGCATATAAATCTGCAAGTTCATTAAATTCATTGTTATTATGTCCTTTTACTCAGACAAATGTAACTTTATGAAACTGAATTAACTTGTAGATTTCAGTTCATAAATCCATATTTTTCTTTGAATCGTCTTTTTCTTCGATTCATCTAGCCACATGGCCATTATTTATACTACTAACTACATAGCTTGAATCAGAATAAATTTCAAGAACTTGAGGAGTTTTAAAATACTTTAAGGCTTCTAAAACTCCTTTTAGTTCTTGTCTATTATTAGTAGTATTTTTAAAACCTTGATAAAGAATTTTAATTACTTTTCCATCTTCAGTTATAACTGAAGAATATCCACCTTGATTTAATGTTGGTTTATAACTACCATCTGTATATACTCTAATCATGAGAATTTATATACTTTGTTACATGCTTATAGACTCATTCTAAAGTATAACAAAATACTTCTTCATCGTTATCTGATCATCCTATTATCTCTTTTAAAGCAAATACAGCATGAGTACATTCATGTAAAGCAATATATGGATCGTTATTGGTTAATCCAATAACAATTAATCCGTTAGGTAGTATACAAGTAATACCATCTGTTAGATTAGATTGGTACTCAAGATGCACAGAATACATATCTTCTAAATAAGATGTGATCTTACTTATATCTTCATCCTGAATAACTAAAATATCTTTATCAAAAATTGGAATATTAACTTCTCACTTCTTCAATTTCTTCTATAATTTCACAATCGTCAAATTCATAAGACCTAATTGTGCCATCAAAATAGGCATCGTGTTTAGCTAGTAAGTCTTCGAAATCTTTTAAGAAGTCTTGTTCTTTTTCCAAAGAAAGGGTTACCTTCCCTTTAAATGCTAGATCTAGGATTTTCATCAGCAGCCTGCATATAACGGTTATACTTCCGATAAAGTAATTCCTCTTCTTTATTAGTACCAACCTCTATAACCAAACGCCTAAAATCTGCAAAAGTTCCATCAAAATCTTTTACTTCAAAGAAAGGTTCATTTTCTGCTCTCTTTTCAGCAATTTCTCGACCAATCTTTTTAACAAAAGGATCGGCAGGAACACATGTTGCAAGACCAAACTTAATAGTTTTAGCTTCCTCATCGTATATTGCAGCAATTGTATATCGCTCACTCATACGAGTTTTTTGCTGAGGTACTGCTACAGTTTCTCGAATTGGCACAATTGCTACTTCAAGAAAGGAAAGAGGTCTAGTGTAATAAAATTTAACTACTTTACTCATATCTTTTTATTTTTAAATTATCTATAATTTTCTATTTAAATAAGAACTAAAATCTTGTTTAATAGGAACATAATCTTCATTTCCAAATAATGAGGATGTAAGAATCATGTCCGCAGTAGTTCTATTTGTTGCAAAAGCAATATTATATAACGATGCTAAACGAGTTAATGCAGATATATCAGTTTGGTGTCCTTGAGTAATAAGATTATCACAAAAGAAAATTAATACATCAATTTGTCCTTGAGCAATCATAGCTCCTATCATCTGATCTCCTCCTAAAGGACCAGAAAGTACAGAAGTAACGTATAAATGATCACTATAATAAACTATTTTTTGTCCTGGAAATGTTTCTTCTAAATCATTTACTAATATTTCGCTTAATAATTTACCTGTAGTTCCAGTTGCTATTAAATTATGTGGATATAATGTTTTTCCATTAAACCTAACCCAATCAACTAATTCTTGTTTTCTAGCATCGTGTGCAACTAATGCTATATTTAATTTTCTCATTTATTAATAGTTTTTGAAGCTATTTCAGCTAGATCTTTAGTTAAAACTTTAACAATTATATCCTTTTTACCATATCTTTGATAGTAAGTATATAATTCTTTAGTATTTTTAACTGCAGTATCTGTTACTTTTGAATTAATTAAATCAATTAACTTACGTCTTTTTACTAAAAGCCATTCTTTATCTGTCTCAAAAGCAATATAATCTGCCTTTCCATACACCCAGCCTGGATTTCCTCTAACGTTACTAATTTCAATCCAATGAATATTACTATCTGTATTACTATCTAATCGATTACTCTTTTTTAAGCTTTTAACATCAAAAGAAAATGTTTTATTGTCTTTAGTTCAGAAAAGATCTATATGGTCTTTAATATCTGTACTTCTATCAGAATGTGAAATGACCCCACCATTTCTAAGAACTAATAAATTAGCGAATTCTTGTTCTTTTTCGGCCCCTGCTTTTAAAAAAGATTGATGATTAAAACTATTGCTCATGACAAAATTTTTTAGCTGCTTCAATAGATTCAAAAACCTGATCTTCACGAATAGATTTTTGTAAACCATCTAAGCGATAATAAATACTCTGAGAACTAAGATGTTGATGAATCCGAATAGAAGTTACAGTAAAAGGATTCAAATTAGGTACACTCGCATTTACAAAATCTCCATCTTTAAATTTTAACTTTGTTTTACAAAGATATACCTGCTGTCCTATTTCATATTTTGTATTGACCGTAATTTGCATATTCTTTGATCATATTTACGTATTTTACTTTTCTGTTTTCGAATAAGTTTTTCTAGTTCAGTAATACTTTTAACTGAGTATTGCTCTAAATTGTCAGCTATTAAACTTACATATATATTGCGAGCCATATGATTATTTTTATCAATATTCTTTATTACAGTAAGATAAGAATAAATATTAGTAGCTTCACCTTGCATTATTCTTAGCTCTTTTCTAGCTCTTCGAATTTTAATTGAAAGAGATTTTTCAGACATTTTATAATATTTTTAAATATTCTTTAGAGATTTTTATATAACCATACTTAGTTTTAACTAGACAATTATCTGTAAATTCAATTATATTAACTCTTTGATTAACTTGAAATGCAATCATTCCATCATCATCAATATAATCTATTAATGCAATAGCTTTCTTTTTCATTACTTTAGAAAAATTCTATATCTTAAAAGATTTAGCGCAGTATCTTTATCTACAATACGATCAAAGGTAAAATCAAAAATATTATGATTTTTTTGTAAATAAGTTATTCTTCGATTAGGATATATAAAATAATATCCAACTGAATTATCCGTGCCCTCTTCAATAATAACTCTCTGACTATTATTCCAACAAGCTCCTACTCCAAATAAATCTTCCTGGAGTTTACCTTTTTCTTTTAAAGTTAATTTACAGATATCTATTACAAATAATATATTTAAAGAAACATCTCTTGGAAGTGCAGCTTTCATATTAGTCTATAATTTCAATAAATCTTTGTTGTTTTGTTTTAACATAAGGGTTTTCATCAACTACTAAAACCTCTACTACAGTTTGTTTCTTAGTAAACCATCTAGGTAAAAACCATTTACGAGGTTTAATAGGTTCTCGATGAGAACTTAAAGTAATAAACTTTTCATTTTCATACTCATTACTTAGAGCAATTGTACCAGGATATTGTAAGTGTAAACAGCTCTTATTCCAACGATCAATAATACATGTATCAAGAACAAAATTAGGATCTTTAAATACAGTATCTCTAAGAATTAAAGTATCTCTTTTAGAATAATGTTCTAATTGATACTGTAAAGACTTAATTTTTTTATCTTTAATACCATTATCATTAGCTATTTTTTTCATAGCTAACATAAGTGAATCATTATAATAATCTAATTGTTCAATAGTTAATTTAAATACTCGATTACTTTCTTTTAAACCAGAATTTTCTGCAGCATAAGCCTTTTCGTTATTAACTGAATTATCTAATGCAATATTTAAATCATGAATTCTTTGTCCCATGAAAAATATTGTTAAACCTAAAACAGCTAATATCCCAATTTTTATTAAAATTGATTTCATTTTACTTTTTATCTATAAAATATTCTATAATTGCCAAACTATCCAAAGCAACTAATGTTCCTAAAATTAATACTCCAATTACCATAATATTCTTCGTTTTAAAAATAAAGGCACCTAGATTACTCTAGATGCCTATGATTTTAATCTAAAACTTTTCATTTATATTTTATATATAAATGTTTGATTATTAATTAGTTAGCAGGAGCTGAAGGACTCGAACCCTCACCTGGAGTTTTGGAGGCTCCCTTTTACGGTTTTGCTTACCACTATAGTTTTCACTACAAGAAATTATTTTAATTAATAACTCCTGACGTGGTCTGGACTATATCAGCTTGTTAAACAAGTATAGCATTTAGTCTCTACACATTTATAAAGTGAGATAGGGTATTTAAGGAAGTGTACGGCTTTAATTTTCGACCTATCAAGCACTCCGCCTATTCTATACGGTATAGACAACCTATATTCCTTACAATACATTCACTTTAATTTAGCTCGGTATTATCAGCTATCCATATTTCAGGACCTTAGACTTTCTTAGAAAGTTGATTCGCAGTATTTATATTCTTATTTCACTTTTACCGAATTTGCTATAATTTTCACGCTAAACGTGCTCCAATCGAAGACCGCTGTGCTACCATTACACTAAGCTCCTAAATTACTACCTTTAGTTATACAGCAAAGGTAGTAAAAAATCTGAAAATATACAAATTAAACATCTACTCTTTTAAGCTTAGATATTAATGTATTCATAACATATCTAGATAAGTCACTTGGAAAAGTATTCATATCTGTCATAACAACATAGTGATTAAACATATCCTGAGGTCTGAAGTGACTTTCAATAGCAATTTGGCAAACTAGAGTATCTCCGTTTGATTCAATTCTATTTACTACCTTTTTAACTTCTTCTACAGCAAGTTGTCCTCTTAATCCCCATGCATTAGGAGCTCCATCAGAAATTACAAACATTAAAAGTGGTTTAGCAGTTTGCTTTCTAACCATTTTGTATGTCTCCTCAATAGCAACAGAGTCTTTGTTATTAGAATAACTTTCAACTTTACCTAAAGCATAACGGTTCCTATTCCAGTGATCACGATATACATTAATAGTAACTTCTCCCATATGTCGATTATCTGCAGTATGACCATAAACATAAAAGTCACATTGCTTTAAACGTAAAAATACCTCATTAAGTAATATTGCACATTTTCTTGCAGATGCGATATTAGTTCCGCTCATAGAGCCACTCTCATCAATCAATACACAAACATCTAAACCAGGAGTAGTACGTTTAAACTTATTTGAATAGACAGTTTCTACTGCTTGATAAGCTTCAGCTAATTTATTAGTATCTAGCACACCTCTTCGCATTCCTGTTAAACGATATTCCTGTTCAACAAAGAATTTGCTAAAAGTATTAACTAAACCATTAATATGTTGTTTTACTGTATCAAAATCCGCTTTATAACGTCTTTCGTAATCTTCTTGTTTTACAATAAAAACATCATCTTTTATTTGCTTACACTCATCAGCAATTTCTTTAGAATCCCACTCATTTTTAATTTCATTACTATTTAAAGAAGTATTAGAAGTAATTAAACGTCGCATTTGTTCAGCTAATTTCTCAGCTGCCTGTTTTATTTCTTCTTGAGTATATGCTTTAATAGGTTCTTGTTTCTTTTTGCCCGCAGATCCCTCATCAGAACCACTTTTGGGAGAACTTTGTGTTTTACTATTCTTATCTGATCCTTCATTATCTTTAGAATCTTGTTTTTGAGAAGACTGTTTAGAATTTTGAGGGTCAGAACTTCCGTCTGATCCTTCTTGGCCTTCACCTGAATCAGACTGTCCTTCACTAGAATCAGATTGATCTTGTTCTTCATCTCCTTCTTGTTGTTCTTCAGGCGGAGGAGGTGGGAACTTAAAGTAATCTAGTAATAGCTTATAAATTTTTTCTGCTTTATCATAAGCTTCTTTAGAATTATTTCCAAAGTCACAAAGAACTTTCTTAATTTTATCAAACAAAACCTGATGTCGATAAATAACCTTAGTATCTACTCTTGCAGGATATCTTACAATATATAAAATGTTTTGTAATACATCCATTAAATCATCCTGTTTTTCAGCTTTTTTATATAACAAATCAAAATAATAATATTTTGCTTGCCCAATAAAATTAGCATACCCAGGATAATTTTGTGTAGTATTGTATTCAATTCGTTCATCTTCAATAGTATTGAACAGATTAAAAAGGAACTTATTAGGTCTATTTTTACGAATTTCTGCCATATCTGTATATAATATGTGAGAAAATTCATGAATAGTTGTACCTAAGAATACATCTAATTTAACATTATTATCGATTTTATTATCATCATATACTTTAGTAGAAACAATAACTGTTTTTCCATCTGTACATGAAGTTTCTGCGTCTACATTTAACTGTATTCGAATACTTCTTGGGATATCCATAATATCCCTAATGTCACACGCGTGGCGATAGGAATCTCTTAAAAGTTTTCTTTTATTCAAATCAGGTGCAAAGAAAGAAGAATACGATCCACTTACTTTAGTATCCCATCCTAAACGAGTAGATCCTTTATAAGTAGATGTATAATTCTTACCTTTACGCCCAAACCAGTCAGTAAATGACATATTATTTACTCATTAATAATTTTCGTACTAATTCTCGAGACTCTTTACTATCACATAATGGAATTAATACATAATTTAATGCATCTAATATTGACCATCCATCATGAATTAATTCTGCAATCATTAAAGTTTCTCGAGTTGATACTGTTGTTGCAGCCTCTACATTTTCTGCCATCCTACGAAGTTTAGCAGCAATAGAAGTAATCATATCAGCATCCTGTTTCTCAATATCACATCTCTTCATGAGAACTCGAGCTTCAATGTCTGCAGGAAGATATGTAAATTCAATTGGAAAGAAACGATTCTTTAATGCTTTATCAAGAGTTGAAGTACCAGTATATTCAATACCAATATTACAAGTTGATATAAAACATACTTCAGGATGAATAGGGATTTCACGAATATCCTTAGAACCTGCAATTTCTACAGGTAAAGTTCTACGATGGTCAAGAACAGGGAATAAAATATTCAGAGCTGTTGCAGGGCAACGTGATAACTCATCAAGTACAATAACTCCAGGTTTCTGAACATCCTGAGTAAACTTAGCATAGTCAAAAATAGACTTTCCATCATCAAGACGGTGAACACCAAGTAAATCAGATATAGGATCATGCATAGCACCCATATCATAAATAGTACAAGGAATTCCTAACTGCTTACAAATTAATTCTACTACTTGTGTTTTACCAGATCCAGTAGGACCAGTTAGCATTGTATTTACACGTTTATAAATATTTCGAGTAAGTAGATAGAAAGTTTCATCCTTAATATAGAAACCATCCTTATCAATAGACATAGGAACTATATCAGGATTACTCTTAATCTGATACAAGACTTTTGATTTTAGCTTAGCTTCTTCCTCTTCTATTTCTTCAGGAGTCTTATCCCTATTTTTAAGGTATTTTTGATATCCAGAATCTGCCTTAGGATCATCCGCTATTGAATATACGTCTCCAGAATAAGAATAATACTTTTGTGTTGATGCAAAATTTAGCTGTTTAGCATATAATCCAACTATACAATCAAAAGGATGTTGTACCCTATCAATTGTATACTGAGAAATAGATACAGCTAATTCATAAACAGGAGTTTTGTCAGGAAAATACTGCTTAGGCAATATTTGCCAAGTTCTTCGAGATCTAGTTTCAGTTAATTTACAATAAATTATCTCTGCCATTACTTATAATATGATAAATATTCAGAAGGACTAACAATACGATATTCTGTATTTTTAAAATCACTAAGTGTAAAAGAGTTTGTATAACTCATCATTGATCGAAGATAATGAACAAAATTCTCACACCATCCACTTAAAGGATACAAAATAGGTACTGTAACTTCTATTCCTTCTGCTGTTTTTAATTTTTGACTTCCAGTTTCTACTTGAGCTTTTTTAGTAGACATCCCATAATAAACTCGGTCTCGAGCAATATACTCTCCTCGTACCCAATGTTCTATTACTTTACCACAAGCTTCTTCTGCTTGAGCAAAGATTTTGCCTACCATTACATAATCTGCACCTAATGCTAACGCTTTAATAATCTTATCATAATTATCAAATCCTCCATCAGCTACAATAAATGGCAAAGACTCATATTTATGGGAAATACGCATAGCTTTTGCATCTTTAATTGCTTTTTCTATCTCCCACTTACGATCTACAACCTCTTTAATTAAAGAAGCCATAGCATAATGAACTCCTCCATTTGCAGAAGTAGTACATACTGATCCACCACCAATTCCAACACGTACAAAATCAATACCAGCTAAGGCATAATCTATATAAGTATCAGGATTTGCAATATTGCCTGCCATTAGTATAACATGACCTCCATATTTCTGTTTTACAGATTTACAAAGATCAATAAGCTTACGCATATGACCATTAGCAATATCTACGCATATATAAAATATTTCTTCCTCCTTAATTTCACCTAATTCTAGACCTGCAAATGTTTCAAATTCAGATAAACTTAAGGCCACAAAAGTTTTTGACATTAACTCATATCTAGTAGATAAATCTACTGAACGAGGAATTATAGTATTTATTTTATTATCCATAAATACCTGATAATTGCTCTCGTTAATTACTGAACTCATAGGAGCAGTAAACAACGGGAGCATATTATCAGCATTATATGGATTACATTGTTCACGATGTTCAATATCACTAATCCTAGCAGGTACTAAACAAATATCGTTCAATCCATATGTCATCTTTTAATCTTTTTTAGATTGTTTCTTTTCACGTTTTTCAGGGTCTTTAAACTTTTTTACCTTTTTACGATTAGGCTTAAAAGTTTCCTCTTCTTTACTAAATGTCTTATCAACTTGATAATCCCGAATAAACTTACCCATACTTATAAAAACAAAAAGAGGGAATTAATTCCCTCTTATTCAATGACTAACGAACCAGGAGCAAGTCCTAATTCTTTTTCAATCTCAGTTATTGTTTTAGTAACTTTAGGTTTACGAACTTTACGTTCCCAAGCCACTTCCATATTGTTTACATCCTTTAGATTGTAATACTGGCTTGTAGGCTTAAGAATACGTACAACTCTATAAGGACGATCTTCAGTAATATTATTAATATATCCTGAAGCAGCTAAATTACTTCCTGAGAAGTGCATCACTGTACCATTACTAAGTACAATTCCATACCGAATCATACCTGCATTTTCAAACTGAACTATTCGTCCAGGAACTAACTCTTTATAAAAGCTAGATTCTTCGTTTCTAGTAGACTCAGAATTCTTCTCTGCAGTTTCTTCCTCTTCCCGCTCTTCTTTAGCTTCCATAATACACTTAGTTAGAATATCCTTAGGAATGTGTCGGCTAAAAATTTGCATTAAAGGATGTTCAAAAATAGTTTTAAGATCGATCTCCTCTTTATCTTCTTCAGACTTATCGGTTTCCTCATCTTCGTCTTCCTTAAGAAATTCAAGAGCATGTGATAAATCATTAGTTGTATAGATTTTAGCATGATCTTCAACAAATTTATCAATTTCTTTTCGACCTTTAACATAGAAGAATGTTTTATCCTCCTTATCAATTAAAATTGAGAATTCTCCAAATGCAATAGGAAAAATAGGTGAGTTTCCAGCTTTGTAATCTAGACTTCCAAGAGCCAGAGCCAAAATAGGCATGTTTTCGGTTTTTACTAATAAATAACGCATTATATTAAATTTTATTTTTCTGTAGTTTTACAAACTTCTGTAATTTCATATACAGAATTTCTTGTTTTAAAACAATTTTTGCTAACAATTTCTACAACAGGAGATGTAGAGAATCCAAGTCCTAGATATACTCTATGTCCTTTTGTAATAGGTTCAATTAGCCTACCTATTTTTTCATATCCAGTATTAATTCCATTAGGATGATGTCCTGGAACATAACTACAAGTATCATTATCTGATAACTTAGTAATTTTAACGGTTTCTCCACGTTTGTAAGTAATTTTATCATAATAAATCTCTCTTACCTTTTGGAGTATTTCGTCTCGATGATCATCCTTATCGTAGATTGAACCTTCACAATCACATTGTTTTAGTAGAATTAAAAGTTCTACATTTACTTCATTAAGATTATTAGCTAGTTTTAGTATAGCTTTTTCAGGATTTGTCTGTTCAAGAATATACATAGGCTGCATATGCCAGCGAACTAATGAAATAATTGCTGTATGTAAATGTTTATCTACTTCTAACTTAACTAATAAATCTTTTGCAATTTCTGCACTTTTAATTGCATGGTTACTTGCATGATATAGGCCATCTTCTCCTTTCTTTGTTGTAAAAGCTTTACCAACATCATGCAATAAAGCAGCATACACCAAAATTTCTCTAATTTCAGGTGATGCTAAATAATCAATAGTTTCATTTGAAATATGATCTAACGCACTTTGTACAACCATACAAGTATGTACAAAAGCATTACCCTCTTTGTGCCATATTTCATTTTGAGGTGTTCGTTTTAGTTTTTCTATTTCAGGGATTAAATCTAATTTTTCCCAATGAAATGTGTTTTCAGTTGAATCGTATAATTTCATATATAATAATTTACTAAACTTCATTTTCATCAAATTCAAGTCTGTAATAATTTTTATGAGAACATATTACAGTTCCTGTTTGTTTTTCAAGATCTATTCCAACTAAACCTATAAAATTATTACATTCTCTATACATGCCTGAACAAATATGTGGTTTAAGACCATCGCGAATAGCATGTTTTATACTTTCTCTTTCAAAATTGTCTATAGAACAAATATTACATTCTATAAATTTTTTTGTAAAATCTGTAGGAAAGTATTTCTGAACTTTATATAATATCATAGTTATATTTATTTAGTATAGGAGGCGGGAGTCGAACCCGCAATGAGCATTGCAGCTCGCCAGATTAGAAGTCTGGTCCATTATCCATTCTGGTCACTCCTACTTTTATAGTATCTATAATAATATCTGTCTCCGTTTTTATTTTTAGATTTGTAAGTATCCAACTGAGAATCGCAATTAGGACATATACATCTTAAATTATCTCTTTTATTATTAGAAGCATGACCGTCAATATGATCTAAAATAAAAACTAACTCTTTCCCATTTCAACTGGGTTCCATCCCACAAATGGCACATTTATTATTCTGTTCCTCTAATATATACTTCTTAGATGATCTAGGGTTATAATTAGCTCTCATAATAGAAGGATCTCCATTAAGAATTAATTCATATCTTTTCTTAGATTGATACTCTTGTTGACATTTACTACTACAATAAATTCCGCTATGAGATAAATATAATATAAATTCTTTTCCACAGTTCTTACAGATACCTTTTTTAGCAGTTCCTCTTCTAAAAGTTTCGCATGGATTTACTGCTCTTCTAGAAGGAACAATTATATTTAAACGTTGTGCTACTTTTCTAATATTGCTACCACTACATTTATACTTACGACCTACTTCTTCAAAACTTAATTTTTCATCAATAAGGAACTTAATTAAATTTTCTTTTTCTAATTTTCAACTTATCATATATTTTATATTTAAAATTTTCGTACACAAAGATACAAAAATTTTATCAAAAATACAAAGTTCGAATCAAAAATTAATTTCTATCCCTTGAACTACGGGAGCAAGATTATTTAAATATAATCATAAATTCTTGCTAGAATTGCCATAACTGCTTCTTCAATAGTTAATTCTGTTGGAGCTACTGTATATAATGTATACGGAGGCATCCAAGCTCTTGCACTATATCCAATAGGGAAAGTTCCTTCTTTATTCCAACACACTCTTGTCTCAATAAATATTTGTTTTTCTATAGCTAACCATTCTTGAAGTTTTATTACATCTTCAGGCCCGTTATAGCCTTTAAGACTCATTAATTTATACATTTTAGACATGTGTAATTAAATATTCATATGCTTGATTAATTTCAATAAACTTTTCCTTAGAGCCTCCTTTATCAGGATGATACTGAAAACACAACTTACGATAAGCAGTTTTGATAATAGCCTTATCTTTAGTAATATTAATTCCAAGTATTCTATAATACTCATTTATATTAGGTTGTTTTTGAGATTGATAATTCTCTCTACTTTTTCTTCGATAGTCTTCCTGTTTACGTTTATATTTAAAATATCCTTGATAAAAAGTTACATAAAATTCTGCAGATTTATAGTAAAAGCAAAAAGAATTAGACCATTCAGGTTTTATAAATTTTTGACAATATTCTTGAAACCATGTAAATTTATCTTCTTTAGAATAATATACAGAAATCTTATTAAAGGTCCTACGAATACTACGATAAAATCTATCATTATCAATAACACTAGAAGGAAGTTGCATAACCTTAATCATGTATTGTAGAACAATTTCATCATGATTTCTTTTCGGACTTAAATTACCAAAAATTAAATCAATAGCATTATCAAAATCAATAATAGTTATCAAAGATCCATATGATTTTATTACTCTTGTATAAGAATCTATATGGAAGAAATTTGCCTTTAGTAAGTTTACTCCTAAAGCTTTACAAATAATAATCAGAGCTTCATCATATTTATCTAACTTTACTTTATATAAGTTTTTAGTTAGAATATTTCTATTGTTAAACATCTTTTTAATAAACTTAAACATATCTATAAAATAGAAAATGCCTCCAAGATAGGAGGCTATTAGAGTGCCCTCGACAGGATTTGAACCTGCACCTTACTATTACTTCAGACCGCTTTCTAAGAGCGGCATGTCTGCCAGTTCCATCACGAGGGCAAATAGAGAGTAAATCTCTCTATTATTCTTCTAAAAATTCAGGATTTCCAATCTGAGAAGTTACTGTAGGAGATAGATTTTGAACTTCATATTCGATAATTTGATCTTTAATATCTTTTCTAGAATAATTATCTTGAATTAGAAACACGATATGTTCTACTTGTGATTGAGATAAAGTTCCACTATATTTAATAGTTTCTGCATCATCACTTCTAACTAAGATATCACAATGTCTAGAATCAGAATTTAACCAATTCTTATTTGAAGAATTAACTTCTTCCGTGTAATCTACATTTACTTGTACTACTTTCATATTATATTTTTCTTAAAATGCATTTGAAGTGTGTTGTATCCTTTAATAAGATATTAAAATCTTTAAGAATTCCTTGCTAAGTTTGAGGCATAATAAATTCGTAAAAATAATCAATAACATAGTTATTAGGAACTTTTGATAAAAACTCTTCGATAGTTATTGGAAAATAATTTTCTCTAACTTCTCTAGCCCAATTTTCAACCCATTTATATTTCATAAGGAAATGAACTAGATTTTTATTGTTACTAATATTTCCCCAAATAGATTGAAACTCAGCTAAATGTGTGGGATTAGCATTATGTAAAACTCCAGAAACATCATTAATATCAGACATTCTATCAATTGATTTTCGAGGAGTTAAATCTCGAATAGCAATATATCTAAAGTTTTCATTAAAAACTTGTCTCCAAAATTCATTTACACTTTGATTATCACCGTAACTATAAACTTCATGAATAACAGAAGAAAGTATTAAAGTAGCATTATCTAACTTTAAGGATATAACGTTTTCAAAATTATTATATAAAGAAACATTACATCCTTCAAGATTCTTTTCTGCAACTTGAAGCATTTCAGGAGATATATCATATCCAATTAGTTTCTTATCAGGAAACATCTCATGAATATATTTTAATAAAGATCCATCAGCACATCCAAAATCAATGAACGTATCCGAATCTACAAAAGATAGAAAATATGCTTTATCTAAAAGTGATTTTCGCATATTATCATTATATACCTTTAAATTTGCTATTTCCATTCTATAGGTTCTAAGTATATTCTATAACAAATAATTTTATAAGCGTCTTGCTCTCCGTTATCTGCACAACCATGATTACCGTAATGTGGGTCTCTAGTTTTATTACGACAATAACCGCTACTACAGATATTATAAATAGAACATATATGTTCACAAGTACAACGAACACTTGCATTATCTACCCCTACTCTCTGTAAATATAAATCATATTCTGGTATATAACGAAGCTGATGTTTATTAATTATTAATTTACTCATACTATTTAAATTTGCGGAGAGTACTAGATTCGAACTAGTGGCACCCTTTTGAGGTACGTCGTCTTAGCAGGACGATGGGTTAAGCCAACTCCCCCAACTCTCCAAAATAAGTTCTAATATAGAACTTATTATAAATCCATTATTTTTAAGATTACCTTAATGAAAGACTCTATATTTGAATGAGAAGTATTAAGCTCATCAAACTCCTTCTTATGTTCTAATACACTTATCATAAAATAATCAAACATACTACCAGTAACAACTCTTAATGCCTCTTCACTCAAGAGATTTCTTAAAGGAGTATCTCGAGTAAGATGAATAGTACTAAAGTCTAAACTACTTGCATAACGAGAGATATTAATACATAAAGAAGTTAGAACAATATTTTCAGGATCTGCGTACCTTTTTACTAAGTCTTCAGTTAAAACTAGTGGAAGTAAAGTCCCGTCACAAAATTTTACAAGCGAAAATAATGTAAAAGGGATACAAAACATATTTCCACTATCTGGTTCTCTATAAATTTGATTAGGAAGTGGAAAATAAGCTAACCCTTGAGGGCTTAAACAGCCTGAAAATACAAACTTGTTAATTTTTTTACTATAATCAAGCTCTAAGTAAACATACTTATACTTATCGTGATTAGTTTCATACCAACCACTTTTAGCTAAAGTGTTTATGTCTGTCATTTTGTATATATTGTTTTAAAAGTATAATTCTTTCAATTATTTTGTTGTGATTAAATGCCCATTTATAGTTGTTTAATTTTCTTATATCAATCCATTTAACCTCTTCAACTTCATTATCTTCGCCTCCAATAGGTTTAACTTGAGAAAGTAATTTATAAGGTACTAAAGCAGTATATCTAAGAGTAATATTTTGCTTATTAGCCTTTGGACTTGTTTCAACCTCTACAAATTTAGGAACTTCAGGAGTAATTACATATCCTGTTTCTTCCATAATTTCTCTGCAAACGGCATCTTCTCCAGTTTCATCAAAGTCTATATAACCACAAGGACAATTCCAATATCCTTGAAAATCAGGAGTTCCAGTACCACGTTTATTTGCTAAAATACATAAGTTTCCAAATTTATCTCTAGAAAATAGAAACATAGCAACTGCACAAGACCTCGAAATCCAGTATTTTTGATTATCTTCTTTTGAAGTTACTTGAAAATTTTTCATTATTTGCAATTTTTATTATTTTGTGCCCCCGTGAGGATTCGAACCTCATTAGTCTGAGACGCGAAATTTACAGTTTCGTGCAGATCTCCAACTCTGCTGCATGGGCATACCTTTTTTAATTCCAGTTGCCTTTAATATGAGTCTCTTTAAGAGGTGGAATTAGTAAATAAAGTCCATATTTTAAAAGTCTAATATCCCAAGGATATAAAGAAATTACAAATGTACCTTTACGCTCTGTTGATTTAAAGTACCAACGTAATCCCTCTCTATGACTATAAACAACATGTTGAATAAAATTTTTCATAATTTTTAAATAAAGAAAGAATATTTTCTCTACCTACAGGATTTGCAGATTGACTTGCAAATAATGGAAGTTTCTTTCCTTCATCAATACAACGATTTACAATATATTTAGCTATATCGTAACCACTTTCTTCTTCCCCTAAATCGTGATCAAGACAAATTGCATCAGGCCAGTCTTTTTCAAGAAATTGTATTGCTTCTTGGTAAGACTGAGCCCATACAACTTTACAATTTCTGCCAATTGGACTGAAATTCATCCAATCATCTTCCATTGGATTACGAGCATCATCTACCCAAAGAAGTGTTTTCATTTTTATTAATCCGCTAAGTTCATTGCTTTTACAATTGCCGCTCCTAAGCATTCCCGATAATTATCGTATCTTTCAGAAGAAGCATAACATGGCTCTGTATCTCGACTATTAATTCTATAAATAGCGTATGCATATCCATTAGGATGCCATCCGATTTCTACATGTAAAGACTCTTTATCTCTTAGTTCATCCAGAATATCATGTAAACCTGTATTTTTCATAATTATATAATATTTAATGCTCTTATAATTCCAGCTTCTAAACAATCTAGATAACTAGTATATACTTCAGAGAAAGTATCATATGGTTCATCCTCTTGAGAATCAATTTTATAAATAACAAACATCCAACCATGAGGATACCATTGTATCTCTACATGTAGGAATTTTTTCTCCCGCAGCCAATCCAAAATATCATATAAACTAGAAGAGTTATTATATAATGGAATCTTTTTATTAGCTAACTTTTTAATTTGGTCATTAATCATTTTATAATTCTTTAGTCTTTCCACAACTAATACACTTACTATATGTAGTACAAGCTAAATTAGACGTTCCAAGGGAAAGTAAACTTGAAAAAATTCTTGCTACACCAGAAGCCCCATATCCATCTTCTGTCCAAATTATATGAACTGTTTCTTTGTCACATTCTGGACAATATGTTTTAATAGTCTTCATTTAGATTACAATGACATTTAGGATTATGAACAACTGCTACACCATGACCTTTAGTAAAACTAATATAATCATGTCCTTCAAATTTAAATTTATGTGCAGTACCAAGATAGTATCCATCTTCAGATCTTATAGTTTCTGATTTAGGATCAATTACAGCATTACAACTAACTGTAATTAAACAAATTAGACAAAGTAAAAATTTCATATTTTTATTTCTTAAACCAGTTAATTATTTTATCAACTGAATCTTTAACTACATTTCGATAAAAACATAAATTAAAAAGTTTGAAACACTCTTTAAAGGTATTAGGATTTGAAGGATATCTGTACCAAAGTTCAGGTTTACTTGCATTTTCTATAGTTATATCAAGTTTAGCATTGCATCTAATAGATTCTGTATTAACTTCTTTTAAAAACTTATAGAAAATTTGTTTATCTTCTGTAGAACCAAAAGTATTAAGATGATCTATAAAAGCGCCTACTTTGACAAGTCTTATCTTAAGACTTTCATAATACATAACTGTTATTAGTTCATATAAAGCTATGAATATTATAATAAATACAATTAACATTATTGTAATGATTTAATAATTTCAATTGCAACTTTTCCATCATACCTTCCTTTATATTCTTCAGAAAGATACTTCATAATTTTAGACATATTTTGTCTTGAACTAAGTTGAGAACCAATAATTGCTACTAATTCCTCTCTTGTAAGTTGTGTAGGAAGATAGACTTTTAGAAAGTCATTTTCTTTTTGAAGAATAGTTAGTTGATCAACCCTATCCACCAAACACTCCTTAATAGTTTGATTATTATCCTTATACATTTTCTGTATAATCTCTATAACCTTATTAGAAGTAAGTTCTTTTCCAACTTGTTCACACTCTCCGATAATAGTATTTAATAAATTATAAATAACTCTATCTTCTCGCTTAGATTGTTTAAGCTCTTTTAATTTCTCTAATGTTACCATATCGTTTTAATCTTGCGATGTTACTTATTCCTGCCATATTGTGATTATAAACATCAACTGAAAAAATATCAGTAACGTTTTCAATATAATAACTCCATGCAGGTCCAATGACAATTGCATCAGAATTATAATTATAAAATACAAAAACTTGCGCATTTGTAAGTGCTTGTCCTCCAATTCCTCTTAAACCACAAGTAGTATCAGAAAAAGTTTGACCAAAAGAAGTAACATAGTCATACTCAAAATTTGAATATCCATGTTCTTGTAATAATTCTTTACAAAACTCTGTAAAAGTCATATTAAATTTGTTTTAATGCTTCCTGAAGTCCCTTTTCTAATGCTTCTTCATATGTGTAACTTCCATCTCCTTCAATATCTCTACTTTCTACATCTCCAGGATAATAAATTTCATAATTGCAGAAATATTGAGCATGATCAAAACCATCAAACCTAGGAATTACATATACAAATAAATTACATTCATCTCGAAGCCATTTCTGTAATAATGACTGAGTCGGAGCTGAAAATTGACTATCAGAAAACTGATTGTGGTTTTGTTTAGGATACTGTAAATTAGGCTCTAATCTATAAAAAGGACTCTTATCATTGTGAAAATAAAGATTATAGGAATCTTGTACTTTAATATCAAAACCCTTTTCTGCAGCTAATTTGGCTGTTTCTAAACTAATTAATGTATCTGCAATATTAGTATTCATATCTATTATATTCATTTAATTTAGGATTAATCTCAAAATTTTTATTTCTACGTACAAGTCTATTACGAACCTTTTTGAGATATTTTCTTGAATGAGACTTTATCTTATACTTAGGAATTTTATACCACATGCCTATCCAATATCCCAAGTGTTCTATTTTTTCATTTCTACCTCGAAGACTCATATTAATTAATTTTAATTATAATTGAGAGGTATAAGAGATTCAAACTCTCCCCTTTAGATTGGAAGTCTAATATGCTATCACTAACACCAATACCTCAAAAAATTTTAAGATTTACTTAAAACTATACTTGTTTTTCTTAAACTAACTCTATTTAATGCAATTTTTTGACAATCTCGAATAAATCTCTCAACTTTTGCTGCATACTTTAATTTATATACCCAATAAGCATTAAGTTTACTAAATTTGAATGCTAAATAAACAATAACTTCTTCACTCCAAGATTTAAAAGATTGATATGGAGTCATAGTTTGAACTGATTCTGCACATCTTTTAACTTTGATTAGATCAGAGTCATATATACTGTTATACAACTTTGCACATTTTTTCATTTTAATATCTTTATTTTAAGTATTATATATATTACTCCAGTTATTATTAAAGCTTCAAATAAATACCCTAATGATATTAAACTACCTAAAGCTGCTAATACCCAAACTAATACAGCTGTAGTTAAATGCCGAATATCATCAATTCCATTCTTAAATATTATACCTGCGCCAATAAAACCAACACCAGAAGCAATTTGTGCAGCAACTCTAGACGGATCTCCACCTATTTTAATTGAGATATATGTAAAAACAAAAGAACCTAACATAATTAATATACAGGTTCTAATTCCAATTATTTTAGATTTAAATTGTCGTTCATATCCTATAAGAGCTCCACATACCAAAACTGCAATTAGACCTGTAATAAAAGTAAACATTAGACTTCTATATTTTTAAATATGTTATACAATGATAAGAAAAAGGTATAGAATATAAATAGTATATTCATTACAGGAATAAAAAGAAATAGATAAAGACTACTATCACCATCACTATCCCTAAACTTATCATTCCAATATTCAAATATTTTTCCAATAGCAATCTTTTCTTTATGACTTACTTTATAAGCAAAAACAAAAAGAAAAGCATTAATAAATACAGAAATAATATAACATAAAATAATAACAAAAAAAGTATACATCCTATCGAATTTTTATATTACTCATTAAATTTATAAAAAATATAATAAGTCCCGCTAATAATATAAAAATATTAGCGAGAGGAACCCAAGTAAAAATTACTAAAGGATTTCCATCAGCTGCATCATAATATTCATACATATCTCCTATTGTTTTCCTACAATCAGTGCGCTTCTTCCAAAAATATAATCCAATGATATGAATTAAAAATAT
>ERZ779840.45-NODE-45-length-145331-cov-11.455801_pt1 | contig 145331 bp, 143 predicted proteins | sample MGYA00511561_ERZ779840 | MGnify/ENA primary metagenome ERZ779840 (study PRJEB29588, sample SAMEA2162036) | human gut metagenome | biome: human gut; feature: human-associated habitat; material: faeces | place: Denmark | collected 2008/2010 ...
TTCAACCCGACCATTTATATACCACATATCGGTCAGTGGTAAACTTTCTTTGTACCTACATTCTAGCAAGCCCAAAGATGAAAGTCAATAAAACTTTCTATTATAATTTTATGCTATGGGCCATAAAATATACACTATATCTATTCTATAAAAATATATATCCATAAGCAGCCATCATTTTTATCCGATGATGTTTCAAACCAATTTAATTAAAATCATTTTTATCAAATATAGCATGTGATATCTAGCGTCATATTCTGTGAAGTTCTTGCATCTACGATTGCTCTTATAACATCCAGTTCTGGCTGAATCGTTTCATATTCTTTTCTAAATTCTTCATCCTGCAACTGTTTAGAAAGCATATCATCAAAAGTTCTCATTTTACATCGTCCTTTCACATAATCTTCTACAATATCCCTACCCCACCGGGAAGCCATTTTTGAATACATATTCATTACCATACGAATCATGAATCGTTATAACAATCTTATTATTCAGATCAATCATATTTTCTTCTTTTTTATTATCCGCTATAGAAATATGGTCAATACCAGTCTCGATTTTGCCCTGGTTATAAATCACCAAATCAACCATTACTCCACCAAGGGATTTGTATGCCACAGGCATAACTTTCAGTTTAATTCTATATGGCAGCTTTACAACCTTAAACGAAGTTGTAATTGCAATTATACTAATAACAATTGTCACTTTATGAAGAACAAAAGACAGAAATCCTTCATTCTGATTACACATGTAATTATCTCATTCATCTCTTTTCTCCCTCAAAAAATATTTCTTTTTAACACAAAACTCTAAATTTCACCAAAATTGATTATCCATTTCCATAATTCTGTGTCATACTATACCTTTCAATCCAACACTTCATCATCATTCATAGCTATCATCTAAGCCAGCCAAATGCAACAGTTTCAATATTATCAATGCAAAATTAGATGACAGCCATTTTATATCCAACTGATTACCTGCAAAATATGTGCTTTTATTATACTCCGGATATCTAAAATATTCAGGATTATTACCTTCGATCATTCTACAATAAGAATCGCAAAAAGATGTTACATACTTCATATATTCTTCATTAATCGAATACTTTGACCATAACAAATCTGCTAACTCTTTCAAATCATGTGTTTTCAAATCTTTTTCTACTACATTTTTTTGTACCAATAAATATTTAAAGCCCAATTCAATAGCTTGTCTCCCTATATAAACGGTAATCACTGACTTAGGTAATACATGTGTAAGCTGGTCAAATGCATTTATATATTCCAACCAATAAAACTTCCATAATTCAATTCTATCCGCTTTCTTATATCCCTGTTCTGTTCCATTAAAGGCATCCAAACTGCCAAGAACATCATCAATATGTCCCATTGATGATAGGCTATTCTTTCTTGAACTTTTTGCTATATTTCTCCCATCAACATTATTAAAAAGCGGTGCTTTTCCATAATTAATATGTGCAACTGAATATGCGCCATCTAATTGCAAAATATCCTTGTAACTCAATTCATCTCCAATTGCTTGAAAAATCTTCATATAATCAACTCCTGAATCTTCTTTTCCTTTCATACAAGAACAATCACCTCGGATCAGCAGGTTTCTAAAAGGTCAAATAGACCTGCTATCAACCTTTCCGTTAACACTTGAAATCAACTACTGTTTATGATATCATCAAACTATAAAAGGTGCTACCGATAGACGGCTAGCCCTATAGATTAATTAAAAGCCAAAAACGACCCCGTTCTAATCTTGCTAGGACTAACGGCGGTCGTTTTTGTTTGTGTCATTATGTTCTTCATCTTCTTTCCTGCATAGAAATCTTTCGATCTTCTCAACAAGTTTTCCAACTGCTATTCCGGCTATAAAGATGGTAAGAATAAATCCTACCAAACTTACGTACTCCATCATCATAATCGCACCACCCTCCTTTCCTGTCCAGAGGGCTCTTGTAACAGTCCCTCCTTTACACATGAGGGCCAGCCGCCTACCATCTCAATAGGTTACAACAGACTTTCATCCACCTTAGCCTAAGGATAGCACCCATAAATATCATAGAACAAATGTTCTTGTTGCGCAAGTATTTTCTAAAACCAGAAAAATCCCTCACCTCTCGGCAAAGGACTTATCTTTCACCCTAACTATTTATATACCGCATATTGGTCAATAACAAACTTATCCCCCCCGACCATTTATATCCACATATCGGTCTGTGGTAAACTTACCCCTTATCCTTTCATTTCTCACTTTCAAGCACCGCACGTATTACCTCTGCTTTATCATCATAAAAGCCATATGGCTTAAATCTGCAATAATTGTAATATCTTATATCTATCCAATTATATATATATTTCTGGAAATCCTTAGTTATCGCATCAAATAATTTCCAGAAATCACATTTGTTATAATCCTTTTCCAGAGTTAATTTTGCACCATAGACCTCAAATGTATAATCTCCAAGTATATTCTTCAAACTTTCATTATATACATTATTTATATTGAGAATATATTGCTGTTCATCTATCTGTTTACGCGTTTTATCAATATTATCGAGGGTATAAAGTATTTGATCATTAAAAAAAATCATCAATTCATCTTGCCTGTTTTCATCACATTCAAAAAAATTGTTTTTCGTAATCTCATACCATTCTAACCATGTATGCTTTTCCTGATAATAGTCTATGTCTTTAAAAGCCACACTGCATAACCGAGACCAAACTCGCACAAAATCCAGTATACGGAATTGTAATTCGCAGAATACTGCATCATATATACTATTAGCTTTTTCATTCTTTTCTTTTACATTTCCTATTTCAATCAACAATGCGACAATAGTAGATGCCACACAGCCAAATGCAAGATTCTTAACTACATCCGAAATAACATCATGAGTACAATTATTCCAAATAACTGCAACAATCATTGCCAACACGGATATTCCACCAAGCAAACTGTATAACATCCAATTAACTTTATATGGATTATTGATATGCCTTTTCATTTGTTTATTATTCTCTTTCTCCCTATAAAAATCCACTCATTTATTCCTTATCAATATAGTCAAATAAATTATGCTTTACTAGATATCTTCCTTTTCATATTTATTAACTATCTTTTCTATTGCATCTTTCAAATCCTGTACAATAGCCTGACAGGAATATATTATTTCTTCCCGCAACTCATATTTTTTCTTTACTTCTGAATTTTTATTATATAAAGAGAAAAAGTCATAATTATATGCTATATACTCCTCAGGCGACATATTCATTTCTATCTTAGGACTTGGCTTTTTATATTTCTGACCATTAATCACTATATTCAATGAGTACTGGTAAATGCGCTTTAATTCACCATAAACTGGTTCATACAGATTATTCTCATAATCAACACATACTGCTTCTGAATACATACCCTCATTAAACAACAAACTCTCTATCTCTTTATCAAAATTGCTTCTTCGTATCTCCTGCACTGGTTCAGCAATAATTTTCTCTTCCCATTCATCTCCCCACTCATTACTATGTGTTACCACACCATCTACAATTCCACCATAAATCTGGGTATAACCTTCTTCAAAAATATCCACTATTATAGAATGTGCAATTCTCTTTATATTTATACTATTATAACTATAAACTGTTTCATATAGATGTTCACACTTCATTTGTATTTCTTCATCCAAAGCATATTTATAGGAATTACTTACAACCTCATTTAGAAAAGGGGTTTTTATGACCCTCGTAATTCCCCAATTCATGTTTGAATACTTGTTAAGTTCATATAATAACGGCTGATAAACCTCCGACTTTCGTTCAACAGCTTTACTTGATATTTTTTTCCCTTTAAACAGTCCTCCAAACCACCCTAATATTCCTCCAATAATAATCAATAGACTTCCAGAAATAACTTCTTCTAAAATAGATCGCCAATTCATCCATACTTCTCCTTTATCAATACACTTTACATACAAGCGCAGCATCTTCCATATGACTTGCCCCCCCAGCCAATTGTCAATAATTTCTCTATTATTATCTGTCTTGTATTTTCTCTTGAATAAGCATATATAATCTTCTTCATACAGCCTTATTATCTTCTTGTATCATAAAAAACTACTAATTTTCCATAAACTCAAACTCTTAAATAAACAATACAACCTCTAACAATTATTTATATTTTATTTCTCTATTTTTTCACCTCATGGATTTTAATTAGATCTGCCCTCAAAAAAGACATAAAGAAATCCCCCCTCTATTCGATTATTTACATTTTACATATTACCCCCTTTTTATACGCAAAGTCAACATTATTTGACATAAAACCTCAGCATAAACGCACGCTTCTAAAACAAAAAAACTGGAACAGTCTCCCCTCTCCACTCCAAGGTTCCACCATTCCAGCTCAATCTCATTTATTTCCTATTGACCACCAATCTATATATACCTCTGCATATGCTCACAACCACGATAGCGCCCACATATCCCAGTGCATCCAACACCAGATCAAAGGAATCAAAATGTCTCCCGACAATGAATATCCGAATGGACTGATCACACAACGATATACACATACAAGTTAATACTGCCAACACCAACATAGTCCAAATATTCTTCGCTGCAAATGCATAAAAAATACTAACACAGATGCCGATGATCAGGGATTCAAATACATGTGCCCATTGACGTACTGACCAATCCACAAATGCACTGACCCAGTTAAGGAAATTTTCCACAAGAGGCAAATGACCCACCCTTTCAGAAAGAGCAACCGTATCATCCGGTGTCTGGAATGTCAGGTAGAACAATATACATAAAGTAATCAGGACAAATACAAGTGAAATGACCAAAGCTTTTCTATCTCTATTCCCAAGCAATTTTTTCCACATGAATATTCCCCTTTTTTCGTACCACTATGGATCATTTATGTATAAAGTAAGAAGAGTCGGCATTTACTGCCGACTTTATCTCTATCTATATATAATATTATAATTTTCCTTGGATAATATCTATGCTCTTTCCAAATTTTTGCACTTTCTTACGTAATGTATCCCATTGCTCTAAAGAATATTTATTATCATCCGAATGTGCACCGCAATCCTCAGGACATTGCCTGTCTTCAAACTGATTGATGGTATCATAATATTTAATATACTTTTGTGTCTTACACACATCCAATTTTTTATGTGCCAATGTATTTCTCGCCTTAATAATTTCGTCTATGTATTGCTGAACAGTCACTTCCTCAAATTCAGTTTCTGCTAAAAAGCCAACCATTTTTTCAAATACTTCGTATTTTAGTTTTATCGGAAACAATTCGTCCATCATCTTCATCGTCTGATTAATATTCCCAATCCCTTTTGTTTCAAGTTTTATAATTTCATCATTTGCTTTGATATCAAAATTTTGAACCTTCTTTTTTATGAAATCCAACAACATTTCTGTAATCTCTTTTTGCTGAATCATCGAAAGTTTTGAAAAATTACGCAAAATATATGATTTTATCGTATAGTCATTTTCCGACGTCTGATCCATCAAAAAGCCACGAATATTTGACAAAGTTGTTAACCTTCGAGCATTTTTATTAATCAGATAATAAGACTTTTCCTCAAAATTTGTTCTATTGGCAATGTATACACCTTCAAATGAACCTAGATTTTCTTTCACTTCCTCCCTAATATCAGCTTCATTCTCTGATGAATAAAACAATATATCAGAATCCATTTTTTCATCCCTTAAAATCTTAATCAGCTCACTTCCAACAATCCCATATGACAAACTATAATCCACGAAAAATATATCATATAATTTAAAGCCTTGTACATTATTCTTTATTTTATCAAAAAATTCATTTGTATTCTCAATATAATCAAATCTTAAAGAAATACCATTATCTTCCGCAAACATTTCCAATATTTCTTTTGTCTCTTTATAAAATGTTGGAGTATCTTCAACCCATAATACTCTTAAATCATACCTCATCCTATTTATTTATCCTTATCTGTAATGTAAATCCTTTTCCTGGTTCAGAGTCTATTTTTACAATTCCATGAAGCTTGTTTACTACAATCTCCTTTATATGGTATAAACCCACGCCTGTTCCAGTCTGTGTAAACCCCTTACCAAATTCAAATAACTCATCCACATCAACTATATTAGAATCAATTCCTCTTCCATCATCAATAAAATCTATCTTTACTTCGCTTTCATTACTATCTAAAATAATTTGTACTTTTTTAGCCTTATGTTTAATAGAATTACTAATAACATTGTCAATAATAATGATGACATCCTGTGGAACAAATCTAATTTGGAAATCACAATTCTCTACTATCTTTGTCTCCACAACAATTTCTTGATTTCTAACAAGAATTTTATCGCAATATTCTTTTATAAAAGAAAACACATCACCAACCACATATTCTTCTTTTGTATTAAAGCTTGCTACCGCTCCATACTCTAAAACAGCTTGTATTCTTGAAACAAGATACGACATTTTTTTCAGCCATTCCCATGCATCTTCTTCTTTAAATCTTCCTCTTTGCAATTTCATAACACTGTTTTTAATGGTTTTTTGCATTGTGGCTGTATTTATCTTTAACATATGCAATCGTTTTGCAAAATCAATCTGCTTTTCATCCATTGAATCGACAAGAAAATAATTTCTTCTTTTCTCGCTACCCAAATCAGCATTCAATTTATCTGCACGTTCTTTTTGTTTCTTACTTTCTTCTTCAGCAGCTTTTTTCTCTTCTATTGCCCTCCTTTTATCTTCTTCAATGCGTAACGCTTCTGCCTCAGCCTTCTTTCTCTGTTCTTCCTCTTTTTTGCGTTCTGCTTCTACTTTTGCTTGTTCTTCAGCATAATACATCTCCACTTCTTCATGAATCTGATTTGCTATCTTTATCCTCGCTCTTATTAAATAGTTAATGATAGGCTTCAAAATATCTATCAACAAAAGAACTCTTTCATCATCCTCAATAAATCCTTGTCTATTTGATGTTGCAATATCTCCCAATTCATTGTCATCTAATATATCAAAGCTAATTTCGCCTTCAATGTAATTACTAAAAGCTTGTGTATTCTTTATATAATCTAAGAAATTTTCCACTGCCAGTTTTTTTCTTACATATAATCTTAATTGATTTGGACGATAAGCTTTATTTTTTAAATAATCTGGATCATTCAGAATTGCATCCTCTTTTTTTATAGATGTATGAATTCCAATCCATCCCGACATAGAATATTCAAGTTCTCGTTCGGTCAATTCACCATTACTTTTATGGAAAAATTGTTTTCCACTAACTTTAAACTGTTCAGAATTAATTTTTATAACCGGTCTTTTCTTATTTGAAATCGACTCAACATTCGTTACAATTTGCACACCAGAAGATAATCTATCATCAAAATCTATTTCTGTATTATTAAAAAAAGCATAAAAATTTTTAAATGCAATTGATTTTTCTATCGCATAAAATTTTCTTTGATCTCTTTCATTTACCAACACGCAAACCTCAATCTGACCATTAAGCATTTCTGTCAAATAAAAATCTGCAAGTCTTGCATTTAAACCTTCCAAAGTTTTAACACCAAAATTTGTAAGGTCTACGTTTGTAAGATGAAGCATTGTTCCGGTTTTAAATTTTGCCCATTCATCCAGACATTCTACTCCCACATCTTCTATATTGCATCTATCTAAATGTGGGATATCTGAATCTTTAACATTTGATGCATCTAAACACCATGCTGATTCATTTTCATTCTCCGTCTTTGATATTAAATAATACTTACTTGATAAATATAGCGCAGCTAATTTTCCAATTCCTTTTCTTCCCATTACCTGCTTTTTTATCTCATCTGGCAATTCTCCATCTTCTCTTTTATCTTTCCCAATAAGTGCATACTTCTCTGACAAATCATCATAATTCATACCTGTTCCATTATCAAAAATTTCAATGATAGAATTTTTCTTATCAATCATGTTAATATAAATTTTAACATTATCAGCCTGAGCATCTAATCCATTAGCTACTAATTCGGCAATAGCCGTCCAATGGTTTGAATATAAGCCCTTTCCTAAAAGCCTCAATGCAAAATATGAAAAATTAAAATATATGATGTTATTTGAATTCTGCATAAAAAACCTCTAATCTAATATTTGTTCCAACTGTCTTGCTAATCGAATTGCTAACAACGGAGGCACAGCATTTCCAATCTGTGTCTTTATCTCTTTTCTCTTTCCATAAAAAGTGAACCAATCTGGAAATGATTGAATTCTTGCTCCCTCTCTTGGTGTTAAAGCTCTATTTTGTTCGTAATGTATACATCTTAATCCTGATGGTGTTGACATATTATTGGTAATAGTTGTACATGGTTGATCTGCATATAATCTTCCATATGTATTTTTATAACCTGAAGTCAATCTATATTTTTCATCAAGTACACCTTGATCGACTAGGTTATTAATATAATTTTTACCTTCCCCTTGAATAACATGATTCATTACCGTTTGTATTTTATCGCCATAAACAGCTAGAAAATGCCCCGTTAAATTCTGACAATTTCCTCTCATTAAACGTTGATAAGCATTTGTAGGTACTGAATCTCCATATTCAACAATTTCCTCTCCTGATTGAATCCTAGGGAAATCAGAGATTGCTTCTTTTAACGTCCATTGATACTCGCCTCTTGGCAAATCATCAAAATTCCACTTTAACTCTAAATCATTTCGAATACCAATAATAAATACTCGTTCTCTATGTTGCGGAACGCCATAATTTACAGCATCCAATGTGTCATAAATAATATTATATCCCAAATCATCATTAATATTAGCAAACTTTTCTTCAATGTCCTTAATTATAAGTTTTCCTTCTGAATCTTTCATTGACAACATTCCTTTAACATTTTCAAAAAGGAACATTCTTGGTCGTATAATGGATAACATCCTATAATATTCATTATAGAGTTTCGCTTTATCATCATACACTCTTTTTCCTACATAACTATATGATTGGCATGGAGGACCTCCTACAATTAAATCAATCTCCTCATCACCAATCATATCCAACACTTCTTGTTCTGTCAGTAGTTTGATATCTCTATTTATCATATTAATATCTGGAAAATTGTGTCTAAAAGCCTCTGCTGCCGCTATATCATATTCGTTTGCAAAAACGATATTACAATTTTCATTTCTGACAAACTGTCCATCAATTAAATTGTAATAAAAGCCAAAAGTCAAACCTCCAGCTCCTGAAAACAAATCTACTATCCGCATCATTTCACCTCTTAAAAACAACAATCCATTTTATTTTAGAGTTTTTAAATAAGCGTGTCAACCCCCTACAGATTCCTATTAGCCATCAAGCGTACCTAAATTTTTTAATCAATCATCTCTCTGATTCTCTTTATCAAGAGTAAATCTATACTTTTTCCCATCACTTCTAGTATCCTTTACCGGAATTGGTGTCGGAGTTACTTTCTTTGCCGGATTACTACCTTCTACTTCTTTATTTTTTTCACACATAACAATTCTCCTTTCATTTATTACCATAATAAAACTGTTGCACGAACGAAACATAGCAAAATACTAATCAATGCTGAGAAAAAACACACCATTGATGCAATTATAAACTTTACTCTTTTCTCATTTATTCCATTGTTCTTAGCATATATGTCTTGCAACATTTTCACTATCTGTGCATCACAATATGAATCTTGCACATACATCTTCCACTGCAAATCATCTAAAATAACAGATTCTATATTTTCTACAGATTCATATGTTTTAGTTTTAAAACGCCATTGAGCTATAGACGCACACACAAGACTAGCCAACATAAATGAAATGATAATTGCAATCCAAACATAAAAGAATACATACGGCAGTGCCCCTTTATATTCTATGCATACTGGCAACACTGTAAAAATCGCTGCTGTAGTAAATGCGAATGCAGTCTGCATATGACTTGCTTGTATTAATAAACTGTCTTCACGTCTTAATTCATTATTCATAGTCATTTGACTAATGCGTAATATTTGTCTGTACTGTGCTGATGAATACTCTTCATCTGTGATTATTTTATTTTCTCTTTCTTTCATCCTTATTATATCCTTATATAGCTAACTTAATTATGTAGGGTTCAGAGGTATGACCTCCAGGTGTCATTCCATTTATCTTAAGTCTTATCTTTCCTTTGATTGTTTATTTCATGCAATCATTCGGCTACGAACCCCAACCACACCCGTAGGGAACCCCATCTGAACCCACATATACGTTAATATTCCAGCTCTCATTAATGCTCCTCCGTCAATCTCAATACCTTTAACGAATTTTTTGCCTTTAAGTGACACTTTCATACACTCAACCAAATTCTAAACAAAACAATAAATGACTTTATTATTTAATATATCTATATACTTACTTCACTTCATGGATTTTAATTAGATTTGCCTCAAAAAAGGCATAAAGAAATCCCCCCTCTATTCGATTATTTATATTTTACATATTACCCTTATTTATACGCAAAGTCAACATTCTTTGACATAAAACCTCAGCATAAAACCTCAGTATAAACGCACGCTTCTAAAACAAAAAAACTGGAACAGCCTCCCTTTTTCCATCCAAGGTTCCGCCGTTCCAGCTCAATCTCATTTATCTCTATTAACCACCAATCTATACATTTCCCTGCATATGCTCACAACCACGATAGCGCCCACATATCCCAGTGCATCCAACACCAGATCAAAGGAATCAAAATGTCTCCCGACAATGAATATCCGAATGGACTGATCACACAACGATATACACATACAAGTTAATACTGCCAACACCAACATAGTCCAAATATTCTTCGCTGCAAATGCATAAAAAATACTAACACAGATGCCGATGATCAGGGATTCAAATACATGTGCCCATTGACGTACTGACCAATCCACAAATGCACTGACCCAGTTAAGGAAATTTTCCACAAGAGGCAAATGACCCACCCTTTCAGAAAGAGCAACCGTATCATCCGGTGTCTGGAATGTCAGGTAGAACAATATACATAAAGCAATCAGAACAAATACAAGTGAAATGACCAATGGTTTTCTGGCTTTATTACCAATCAATTTCTTCAGCATAAACATCCCCCTTTTCCCAACAAAATCAAAAATTTTATACTCATAATGCAAAAACATCATCCTGATCTGAAATCAAGAAAAAAAGTCCCTCACCTCACAGCGAAGGACTATACTTTCAACTCAACCATTTATATACCGCGTATCGATCAGCGGTAAACTCTCACACCGACCATTTATATACCACATATCGGTCAATGGTAAACTTTCTACTCTACCGTCACACTCTTCGCAAGGTTTCTTGGCTTATCAACGTCCAATCCTCTGGCAACAGATACATAATAACCAAGCAACTGTAATGGTACAACTGCAAGACTGGCAGCGAAATGCTCATCCGTCTTCGGAACATATACAGTGAATTCCGCTGTGTCCTCGATGGAATAATTGCCTACGGTTGTAAGTGCCATAAGGGATGCACCACGGCTCTTGCATTCTACCATATTACTAATCGTTTTCTCATAAAGTTCCGGCTGAGTCAGCACGCCAATTACAAGAATTCCGTCCTCAATCAGGCTGATCGTTCCGTGCTTTAACTCACCGGCAGCATATGCTTCAGAATGAATATAGCTGATCTCTTTTAACTTAAGACTACCTTCCAGACAAATCGCATAGTCAATGCCACGACCTACAAAGAAAATATCCTGTGCATTCGCCTGCTTGGCTGCAAACCACTGAATTCTCTCCTTATCTTCAAGGATTCTGCCGATCTTATCCGGAATCGTCTGAAGCTCTGTTATATATCCTGTATACTGTTCTTCTGTGATCTCGCCACGCACTCTTGCAAATTCTATCGACAGCATATATCCCGCAATCAACTGTGCACTGTAAGCCTTAGTTGTAGCCACCGCAATCTCCGGTCCGGCAAGAGTATAGAAAACATTATCTGCTTCACGGGCAATCGATGAACCTACAACATTTACGATGCCAAGAGTCTTCACTCCCTGCTCTTTTGCAAGACGAAGTCCTGCAAGTGTATCTGCCGTCTCACCTGACTGGCTAACCACAATAACCAGATCATTTTTATTCAAAATAGGTCTTCTATAACGGAATTCCGATGCAAGCTCCACACGAACAGGAATCCTTGCGAGATCTTCCATCACATACTGAGTAACGACCCCTGTATGATATGCAGAACCACACGCTACGATAAATACCTGTGAAATGTTCTTAATATCTTCCTCACTCAAGCCCATATCGCTCAGGTCAATTCTACCATCTTTAATCTTAGAATTCATCGTATCCAAGATAGCCTTTGGCTGCTCATGAATCTCCTTCATCATGAAATGCTCATAGCCACCCTTTTCAGCAGCTTCTGCATCCCATTTGATCTCAACCAGATCTTTCTGGATCTCATCGCCATCCAGATTGTAAAATGTTGCCTTACCATCAGCCAGACGACCAAGTTCCATATTCCCAATGTAATAAACATTTCTTGTATATTTCAAAATAGCAGGAACATCCGATGCGATATAGCAATTTCCATCAGCAATACCAATAATCATCGGACTGTCTTTTCTTGCAACATAGATTTCATTTGGATACTCTTCAAACATCATTGCAAGTGCATAAGAACCACGAATACGAACCATCGCATGATTAATCGCATCTACCGGTGTATGTTCATATTTCTTGTAATAGTAATCCACAAGCTTCACGGCAACTTCTGTATCGGTTGAAGAATAAAAAGAATAACCATTCTTAACAAGCTTCGCCTTCAGTTCCTGATAATTCTCGATAATTCCATTATGTACGCCTACAACATTTCCATCATCACTTGTATGAGGATGTGCATTTGTCTCTGATGGTTCACCGTGTGTTGCCCATCTGGTATGTCCGATACCACAAGTGCCAAATACAGCATGTCCTGCATCTGTCTTCTCAATCAGACCTTTCAAACGTCCTTTTGCCTTAACGATCTTTATCGCTGATGCATTATCTCTGACAGCAATACCTGCCGAATCATAACCTCTATACTCTAACTTTGACAGACCATCCAAAAGAATCGGTGCTGCCTGTTCTTTACCTACATAACCAACTATTCCACACATTTGTTTATTCTCCCTTGCTCATTGTTATTTATCATTTGAATCAATGATTAAATAGATTACTTTTGTCAACCTCATATGCGATTGTATCACTCTTTGAAATGATATTCAATCTCTTCAATTTGAATTCGATTTTTTCATGTGCTGGTAAAAAATAGTCGAAACCATGCTAATAGACTTAACTGCATTCAATAATGTCAGCTTCTATTGTTTTTCTAATACAATATTTATAAATCTATCTGATTCAATACGTATCTGACTGCTAATGCTCTCTTGTCAGTCATCTGCCTTATTTTAGTTTTCTCTTGCCTAACATCTAACATTTATAATCTAATATTCCATGTGCATATGCAGCAAAATCCGTATTTCATCGTATTCTATATGTACACTCCGATTGCTTTATTTGGACGTCAGTTCCAATTTCATTTTCTACAAGTAATTTTCTAACATCTGCTTCAGATAATTCACAGTTATGACCGATGCACACAGACTTTAATACTTTTGACGATTCTCTTATCCATGGAATTTCATAATGCTTCTTTATATGTGTTTTTAAATCACTAACACTAACATCTTTCTGTGCAAATTCAATTTCTTCAATTGGATAATAAACAATTCGAATTTCTGCTTCAGACTCAAAAGTAGGGGTTTTCACAAATCCTGAATAGTGTTTAAATGTAGGATAAATGCACATTATCCATGCGCTCCTTATCTTCCAAAGTCTTCTGCACCTTTTCCGGAAGAGTCAACAGTTCAGAAATTTAGTAGCTGTACTGCTCCTCAGTGATTTTTTCTCTGACTTTTGCAAACTGAACCGCAGACAGTACATAGCTACCAATTGTGCACGGCGTGGTAGTAACGTACTGCAGATAGGCATCTGCGCCAGAAGCAGTCAGGCCAGCGACCAGACTATACTCGGACATATAGGAGCTGCGGCGGGTATCCTTTCCGATGACAATGCGAGCAGGGTCGGTGTCACCATTGCGTTCACGCAGCACGTTATAATACCAGCCCAGAAAACGGCCAACCTTGTAGGCATGGTCGGCGGTCAAATCAATGCCAGCTTCCCCACGGAAGCCATCTGTTCCAAAATACTTTCCCATTTTTTATTACCTCATTTATTTGCCGATACCTTGTGTTTTACCATACCAAGAATGTATTTTCTCTCTTTTGCAGAAAATACAAATATAAAATAAATTAAAAAGCCAATTCCACATAAAAAAATTGCTGTCATAATCAGGCCAATCCAACCGTTCGGATTAATTGCTCTCGTTACCAGGAAAAACACAACTGTCATAATCACAGTACCAACAATGTTTATCAATAGCGCCGGATAAAATTCATACCACTTCATTTTTAAACAATGTGCCATATATGGAGGATTTGTAATCAGACTTGTAATAGTAGTAATCACTGTCGTTGTAATCACAATTGAATATATTCCCATACTGGTATATCGTACAAGCACAAACATTCCCACAACATTAAGTACACCACCAAGGAGAGTAATAATACACGGGATTTTGTTCTTTACTGTTAGGGTATAAATATAGTACAGCGGATGCACCGGACCTTCCGTTACATAAGCAAGAATTGTCACAACAGTGAGAGCATACAACAATTCTGTATCTTGATTTGGAATCCAAAGTTGATAAAACAGTTTTCCCAGACTAAAAAAACCTGCAAATGCTAATGCTGAAAAAAAGCCTGAAACATTAACAGACATTCTAAGGTCTTCATGTAATCGTGTTTTGTTACCATCCGAATAGCTTTTCAGAAGTAGCGGTTGAAAAGGTTGACATAGCATAGCTTCTAATGATGAAAAAATTGAAGCTATCGTTTTCGTGATCGCAATTTGTCCCATTTCAAGGTTTGTAAGTAAAAGATTTGTAACCAATAAATCAAGACCAGAGTTCAGTGTAACACCCAAACTATTTATAGAATTCCACACACCATTTCCAACAAGCTTTTTTACCGCATCTATTGAAAAATAAGATTTTTTTATTTTAAGTTCAGGTGTCATGCTATGGAACATCCAAACGGCAGCCGTAAGATTGATTGCTGTAACGATCAACATAACGACTCCAACATACCAAACCTGCGGTGGGAAGAAGCAAAACACAATTATATACAGTAAAATTTCTACAATGTATCCCCAAAAACGAACAAATCCATTTATATCCAATCGATTTTTGATGTACGCAGTCGAATTGAAAACCGTTTTAACTGTTGTTAAGAAAAAATTGATAAACACCAACAGAAAAAGCAATTTAACTGACAGAACCAATTCTGGTGAAATATTCAAAAAACGATCCATGAACAAAACGAAAAAAAAACCAATGCCTACTATACTTGATGCTATAATTACATCGCCATAAAATGTAGATGAAACATAATTATTTGCTTTTTGGAAATTTTTATTGTGATATTCCATCGCAATGTATCGTGTGGCATATGAATCTAACGCTGTCGAAACAATTACTGCATAGCTAACGAAATTTTTAGATAGCGTAACGAATCCATACGCTTCTGTTCCAAGCTTACTCGTAATGAATGGTGTCAAAAAGAAACTAACCACAAAACTCATCACTGTAGCAAGGCTTGTAGACATTAAGGTTACTACTAGACGTTTCCCATTATTCAAGTTTCCGTTCCTCTCTTTTTCTTATATTATTTAGACGTTTGCAAAACGCCACAAGCCGCATAAATACGGCATTTTTTGTTGCTAAATTAAAATAACTCCTCACCGGATATGGTATAATAGAGTTGACTAAAAACTATAGACCATGTACCCAAGAAAGGAGTTATTCTGATACATATGATACCATATAAACAGCTTTCTTTGGCAGATATTTTTCAAGATTGCCAAAATAAATTTAATAATGACAAGCCTGCATTTCTTTCTCTATTAGAAACCCATATCGATATTGATGAGTTTATTCCGATTTCTTTTAGAAATCATTTCTATGCATCAACGGGAAGATCCCGTAAATACCCTCTACATGCTTTTCTGTGGTCTCTGATCATCCAGCGTATCTTCTCGATCCCTACAGATCAGCTTCTTCTCACTTTTCTTTCTTACTCTAAACCACTTCGTGATTTCTGTGGTTTTACCAAGGTTCCTGATGCTTCTAAGATCACTCGATTCGAAACTTTTGATTCCAACGCTCAAAGACTTCTTTTCCAAGCATCCACTGATCAATCCCAAAACTTTCCTTGGTGATGCTGCTTTTGATACTGCAGCACTCTACCCACAGCTTCTTACCGGCAATACTTTCGGAAATAATAAACACTTTAGTAAAGCTTATATCCCACTTAACTCCAGATCCGGTCTTGAAAAGAAGGATTATAAGATCAATGAAAATGGGATTCCCTGCTGTCCTCATGATGATTCTCTTCCTATGAAATATGAAAGAATATCTAAACTCAGAAGCGGTGTTATCAGATATAAGTTTGTCTGTCCCAAAATCAAGTGGATCCAAAATGAATCTACTGGCAAATACCAGCGTCACTGCACATGTGATGATCCTTGCACAACCTCCTCTTGCGGCAAAATGGTATACATTTATCCTGAAAAGGATCTTCGTGCCTATCCTGGGGTTATTCGTGGTTCCGAAGAATGGAATAACACCTACAAAATCAGAACCACCGTAGAAAGAGATAGCAACCACATCAAGGATAATCTTTGTCTGGCAAAAAAGCGAACTCAAAATGAGAAAACACTTCACGCTGACCTGATTCTTGCAGGAAGCACTCAACTAATAACGGTTGTACTTTCTGATAAAATTGATCACCACGAATTTATTCATAGCCTAAAACCTCTTATCGCTTAGGACTTACCAACTCAATAAAGTTTATGGCTTATTTAAGTGCGCCTAAAATGGAAAATCATCCGCTTTTAATCATTAAAATCATGCTATAAACAATTCCGTTTCTGTTTCAGTTCAAGATTGCGAGTTAATAATGTGAGTTTCGCAATCACCTATTTTATATTATTCTATTGTGCAAATATTAGTTCTTCCAATGCTATTGATTTTGTACATCAGCAAGAGCATAATCCATGTTAATTGTAAGCCAAGCCAAACTTCAAATGCCATTTCGACAAACACCGAAACCAAAAACAAATCACTCATTACCCTCAAATTTCTCTCTTTTATGCCAGTATTTTGTTTAGCAATGGAAAAAAACATACCTACAACTATCACAAACAGAACAATTCCACCCTGCCATAAACATTGAAGCCATTCATTATGCGCATGCATATAAGAAAGACTTCCTAAATATTGTTTGGCTGCATTCGAAGATAAAATTCCTGTTCCAAAAACTGGATTCTTCAAAAAACCCATAAATGCTGCCATCCAGGCATTTGTTCTATTACTGAATGTTAAATCTTTACCAAATACACTTTGAATAATAGGTCCCAAGAACGTTACCATTCCAAATACAAGCATTGTGTCTATAAGATAATTCAACACAACAATCCAATAACTGTTTATTAGGACATTTCTATCTTGTTTAGGCTTAAGAAAAACAACACAAAAAATTGCAATCGCTCCTATCGTACACGCAACTGTCGCTGTACTGCTACCTACCAAGAGCTGCGTTATCACAGCGACACATGCACAAATGTAAGCCAAGATTTTATTTGTATTTGATGGTCTAAGATACCATTTTAATGCCGACAGCAACTCCAGTAACAAACACCAGAATGCATGGCTATTTTTAAATCCAAATACCCAATAATGAGAAGATGTTTTTGCTCCCCACTCATTCCATACTGTTTCTATTTGATATAATCCATTAGGAAAAGCTATCAAGCTAATAAAATTAATTACAGCAAAAGCAAACACAAACATCCACATAATACTAATTGTGTCATAAGCATTTTTTTCTATTTCAATATCTGCAACCTGTACAAACAGCATTATCTTTATATTAGATATCAATGTATGTATATCACCCCCACCATGAAACATGGTATCCAGCAGAAAATACACAAAGTACAACAACGTAATGTAAGAAAATATTGATAATCTTTTTCTATTATTATAAATAAATATAACAGCATATGCGGCAAGAATGTTTTCCAAATAATTTAGCCCTTTGAAAAAAAAGTAATCAGGCCAAAATATAACTACTGCAAATGCAACAAAAAGTAAACTTGATTTTTTTATCTTCACCTACATTTTCCTCCCATATCCATACTTAACTACTTGAAGATATTATTTTACTATAAGCCTATATAAAAATGGTGCATACTTTATAGCAAATATTCCTTTTCGTCTTTTAGGACTAATAATTTTCCATATATCTACAACCCGCAGTTTACTAATTTCTTTGCACAGTTCTTGATATTCTTCTGGATACAGCTTACTTGCTTTTTTATTATCCATCTGACGAACTAAAAAATAACAGCTGCTTAAAAGCTGGTATCTCGCCTCTGGCTCGAGTTCCGGTTTACGCTCACACACCATCCTATAAATCTTTTTTGCAAAAAAATATCCGTCAAACCATCTTTTATCAAATGGTCTTGTCGTTGCAGAGTTTTCTCGAGTCCAATAGCAATAATAAGGCTCTTGTAATAAAACAACCTTATTTAAAGATAAAAGTGTTTCAAATAAAAAAAATTTATCTTCATTTGAGGCTCTTCCTTCCTCAAACTTAATGTTTTGTACAACCGAACGCTTCACCAGTTTTGTACACATACTAATTCCGATTTGTTGCTCCTGTAAAAAAAGCCTTACGGCTTCATAAGCAGTTATCACCTGCATTTTTCCCGTCTGCGAAACCTGATGAATTTCCGACTCATCAACAATTTTCTGAAATTGAAACGATACCATGTCTGCCTTTGTTTCATACAACACTGTATTCAATGCTTCAAATGTATTAGGTAAAATGGTATCATCTGCATCCATAAAAAAAATATACTCACCACGACACGCATCAATTCCTGTATTTCTTGCAGCTGAAACGCCTCTATTCTCTTGTTCCAAAATCCGAAAACGACCGTCTCTTTCACAAAATCTTTTGCATATTTCTAATGACCTGTCTGAAGATCCATCGTTGACCATAACTACCTCCCATTCTGAAAAAGTTTGGCTAACAATGGATTCCAAGCAGTCCGTTATATACTTTTCTACATTATAAACTGGAATTACTACACTAATCATGGTATTTCCTTTCTTGATGCGATTATTCTATGTCTATTTTGTTACCGCTATCGTGTGCTTTTTCTTAAGTTTCCTGATATATTTTATTGTACCTGTCGAATACAAAAATTTCTTTGCTTTCTCAATTGCATAATCTCTAATCGTAATTGGTGCAACCTGATTAAGTGCTTTATTAATTGGCATTTCTGCTGCTAAGCAATAAAACTCATCCCGCTTTTCATTTGCTTTTGCACTATTTCTAACCATAATTCCATTATATTGAACCAGTTCTTCTGCATCTATAGAAAAGCATTCAACTACTGATGCAATTCCTTCCATAACTTTCTTACCCTTTTCAGAATGCACAAAAATTGAAGAATATCCCTTATCATCGTCTTCTCTTCCGGTCAATTTTGCGTATTCATAGCAATCAAAAATTGTGATATCGCTTGGACGTTCCAGTCCTTTAAATGCACAATACGCACACGATGGCCTCGAAGCCAGTTCACTGACAAAAGACTTCATGTAAGGATCAACTCGCCCTGACCCATAGTAGGTCTTTCCATTATCGAAATCAATTTTCATCGTTGTCGTATGATATCCGTACGTTTTATGTTTGAACCGTGCTCCTACTATTTTGCTGTTGAATTTTTCTTCCATAAAATTCACATAATTTCTCCACAATCCTGGTGAAGGCACACCGCGACAGACAAAATCTACACATAGTAGGTTCTCCGGCTTTTTCTTTAAGTAATGCAACAGTCCGGCAATTTGACATGGAGATCCTGTGAACATCACATACACTCCATTTTGCAATTCTTTTTTTATTATTTCAAATGTATTTCCAAGCGTAGATTGAACAAACTTTGACCCTCTCATTTCCTGAAGCTGAGCAGTCGTTGTTGCTCTTTTACAAATGACGTTCATCATTTCGTCGTAACCTGCTCCATAAACTATGCCGCCATTATGCAGCACATATTCTGCCAAAGCTGTGAATCCCCCACCAGATGTACTTTCAAAAAGAACATTATTGTTTTTGATTCTCAGAATAAATCCTTTCGTCTGTTCAGGATTCTTTTCTACTTTATTAATAATAGGACAAGTTGCATCACATATTCCGCAATCCACACATTTTTTCTGATCAATCACAGGATATAGAAAACCTTCTTGATCTGCTTGCATTGCAATTGCTTTTTGGGGACATGCGTTATAGCATGCCGTACAACCACAACAATCTTTTTTATCTTTAATTGTAATCACCTGTCCTCATCTCCCTTATTTCAAATTTTCCAATACCTTTAAATAATAGTTTTGAAAGTTTCTTGCAACATCTTTTTCGTCAAATCCTGCCCGCTTTAATTCTTCAGCGCGAGAATATCTTTTAAATCCACGGAAATTCAGAATTTCCCGAACCCATTCCGCCTTATCATCTGAAAGAGGAAGGTATTTTACACAGTTTGTGACACCGACTTCCTTTGTAATTGTATCAGCAAGAATTACAGGCAATCCTGAAGCTTGTGCTTCGACACCAGCCACTGGCAACCCTTCACAGAATGATGGCATTACAAAAACGTCAATTGCTTGATACATTTTAGGCATTTCATCCGTTGTCCCCATAAACCGTACACTGTCTTCTAGATTCATTTTTTTTACTTTGTCCTGAATTTTCTTATACAATTCGCCATCTCCAAAGAGTAATAGAACAGTATCCGAGCATTTACTATGAAGTGCAGAAAACATTTCTATTAAATACTCATGATTCTTCTGTATATTAAATCTCCCGGCATGTCCAATTACAAATTTATCTTCCACACCTAATTTCTTTCTCATTTCTTTCCTGACAGATACATTATAAGAGAATTTTTCCAGTGCCACACCATTAGGAATAAACTTATACTTCTGATTTTTTACAATGCTCTTCGGGAATGAAAACTGTGCTGCCAACGATGAACAAGCCCAAAATTCATCAACAAAAATAGGCATAAATAGTTTGAATATTTTTGACATCGCCACTGAGATTTTATTTCGATATACAGCGTTTCCTGCATTATGACTATGAAATGTAACATGTTTTACTCCCGCCAATTTTGCAATAAAGACCATTGTCATATCCGAAGCGGGACCACCATTTAAATGTAATACCTTTATGTCACTGTCTTTAAAAACCCTGTATAATCTATACCATCGAACAAAACCTCTATGCCATTTATTGTTTATCTCATCCGCAGATGCAATCAATTTTTGAGACCCCATTTTGATAACGACATCTTCCAAATCCTCATGTCGATCATGTAAAACAAGATAATCAAAATTAATTTTATCTCTATCTATATTTTTTTGAATGTTGATCATCATTGAAGTAATGCCACCAACCCCCAAAGGAGCTGTAACTAAAATATGTTTTGCTTGGTTCACGATTTATCCTCCCGCAATTTTCCTCTGTTTTATGGCAGCATTTATTCAATTATACTCAGCCCATGAATGCTGCATTAATATACTGATCTGTTTTTTGTTTCAGTTTTGCCAATTTACAATAAACTTTTTCGTAATCAATAATTTTCTGAATAGTTGAAATATCTCCTGAAAATCTTCTATCACTAACGCCAAGATTTTGACAGAGAGAATCTATTCTGGAGTTTTTCGATGTTGCACTTGTATTTGCATAGCGATTAAAAATCATAAATTTCTTTTCATTGATGATGGAGAAACACGTTCCATGAAAGGAATCCGTACAGACATACTCTGCACCACGTAACAAATTCAGAAAGCGATCCGGTGCAATATCATACGGTGCATAATCGCCAAAACTCTCATCATCCTCAACATACTGATCCATATGACGCAAAGCCACTATTTTAAGGCCTGTTGATTCCGCTAATTTCCGAACCTGCTTTCTGTATTCTGGATTCGCACCCAAAAAATACGCAAAAATATATGGCTCATCCATTTCCTTTTTTATAGGAATCAGCTTTTCCCACTGCTCTTTATCAAAGTTAAAAACAGGGTCCAAAATCACCGGGGCATCTAATCCTGTTAGTTCTTTTACTATTTCACTTCCACGGTTTTCTCTCATGCTGATATAGTCTAACCGTTTTAGAAAATCTGCTGTTCTTTTTTTCTGATACCATGGAATTTGACCAACACCAAAACTTGAAGCATACGAGATTTTCCTAATATGATTAGGAACAAACATCAAATTATAAAAATTTGTAGGTAATCCCGCTGGTGACCAAAGCTGATCACTTCCGGTTACAACTGCATCATATCGTTTTGCTCCTTCACACAGAGCTTTATATCCACAAAACTCCGGAGATAATTTTGTAAAAGCTATATTCTTAAATTTTTCAAAGGCCTTCATCCGAACTGCATCATTCTTTGCAAATTCCGGATGTTTTTTCATTCCCTGCCTTTTCAAAAAAGCTTCATATTTATCATTCAGAAGTACTCCATTCAATAACCGTGGAACAGATCTTATCTTTTCCGTTATTGTAAGTTTCTTCTTATATCTTATTAATTCATAATCAATTCCACGAGATTCAAGCATTTTAACTGTTGCGAATGCTTGTAGCATTCCACCATAATTCTCATGAAAATACTTAATACACACACCTATCATTTAATTCTCTCCTGTTCATGCAGCAAATTCTTATAGATGCTTTTCATCTGCTGATGAGAAATATCCAGTCTAAATTCTTCTGCTTTTTCTACACAAGCCTTCCGCATCAAAAGTCTTGCATCTTTATCACTAAGTAACTGGATTTTATCTGCAAAGGCATCCGCATCCCTAGGAGAGCACAGATATCCAGTTTTGCCATCTATAACGTAGTCTTTAATTCCCTGTACGTTGCTCCCAACCACAGGCACTCCAGATGCCAAAGCCTCAATTCCAGCTAATCCAAGACCTTCACGTAATGACGGAAGAACTGCGATGTCTGCACATCTATTTATTTCTGGAATATCTTTTCTGAATCCCAAGAAGATTACTCTTACATTTTTTTCTTCTGCATATTTTTTCAGAAAATCATATGTTCCCGAATTACTCATAGCCTTCCCACAAATCAAAAATACATAGTGTTTGTCATTAATTTTTGACAAGGCTTCAATGATTACTTTATGGTTTTTTCGAGTAGACAATTCCCCAACTTCCAGAATTGCAATATCACTTTCTGAAAGCCCCAGTGACTCTCGATACCTATCTCTGTCTATCTGACATTCATGGTATCTTGACGTATCTACTCCGACGCCATTGATATGATAGACATTTTTACATGCCATCTTTTTCATTTGAGCATAGTCTTCTTTATTAATTGTTATAATTCCATCCGTCATCCATGAACAAAACCACTCTACTCCTCCATAGATAATTTTTGTCTTTAAAGGAGATCCCTTCGGAAAAGTCAATCCATGCGTAGTATAAACTACCACACAACCTTCTTTTCTCTCGCGCCTCGTAGCAATTCTTACAATTGCTCCCGGAATAGGTGTGTGGACATGAACAAAATCAAAATGATATTGATTCAATAATTCTTTATACTGTCTATATGCTTTTAAGCTGTCTTTGCTTAGTGGAGATGTCGATGAGAAATCAATCTGGTGAAACGCAACTCCAATAGACGCAAATCGCTCTTCAGGTACAAAAGTAGAAACCGAATTTCCATTTGCCGCGCAATATACTTCATATCCCATTTCTTGCAACAGCTTCATATCCGGAATCAAAAATCCGTTTAGAAATCCACCTGTTGCCGCTACTATTAGTGCTCGTTTCATCTCTCTCTCCTTTTACTTTTACTTCGTCTCCATCTGCCGTGCGATATCGGCATCCACGATTTCCTCGCCAGTCTTGTGCTTCAGCTGCTCCTTAGAAGCTTCACTCAGGCCGTTGTTGATCACACAGTTCATATCGCAGGTGCTACACTTATCCAAATCCTCTTTGGTGACTTTGCCATCGCGGTAGTCACGGCAAATTTTCAACTCGTACATGCTGTACGGACGCTTGGTGAACAGAGCCTTGAACTTGTGTACCAGAACCCAGGTGGCAGGCTTCCAGATATACTTGTGCATAGCCGGACTGACAGAACCAATCATCCAGCAGTCACGGTCGCAACAACGAACTTTTGCACGAACCTTCTCTGCCTCCGGGCTGTTCCACAGCTCATCCCAAGTCTGATTGTTCAGGTTGCCCATGACTTCCTTATCCTTGGTGCCATTACAAGGCATAACATCGCCATACGGGTCGATGAAGAAGGTATCAAAACTCATATCGCAAGGTAACAGACGCTTCTGGCCGTAGATGTAGTTGATCAGACCGTGGTTAAAGTATGCACGGAACCATTTCTTCGGGCTGTTGCTGCGAAGCAGTTCGTTGACCAGATTCTCAAAGTTCTTTGCAACCATCGCGCGGTCATGGATGATATTCTTTGCCTCAACAAAGTAGAAGCTGTTGTGCAGAGAAGCGGTAGCAAACTCCATACCCATCTCGTTGGAGATCTTGTACAACGGAACCAGGTCAGGAGCGTTCTTGTCCTGAACGGTCATACCAAAGCCGACATCCTTCATCCCCATCTCACGCAGTTTCTTCAGCGTGCCGTAACCGCGCTGGTAGCCGTTCTGCAGACCACGGATCTCGTTATTGGTCTGCTCCAAACCTTCGATAGAGATACGGATACCGATCTGCGGGAACTCTTTGCACAGATCAACGATACGGTCGGTGAAGAAACCGTTCGTGGAAATAACGATACGGTCAGACTTCTTGTACAGTTCACGCACAATATCCTTCAGGTCGGTGCGGATGAACGGCTCGCCGCCGGTGATGTTGGTGAAGTACATCTTCGGCAGTTTCTTGATGGTTTCGATGCTGATTTCCTCTTCTGGCTTGGAAGGGGCTTTATAACGGTTGCACATGGAGCAACGAGCGTTGCAGCGGTAAGTAACGATGACCGTACCATTTAACTTCTTTTCTTCAGACATAATTAACTCTCCTATTATTTACTCTCTCTTTTATGAATGTTCCTATTTTATTTAAGAATCTCTCAGCACATGTTAGTAATAGAATCAGACAGTGTAGATAACCATAACAACTGTAAATATGTATACTCCGCATAAAAAGGAAAACGAGGTTTGTGAAAGATGGTATCAACCGTTCAAACACAAATCCTCCTAATTCATCTTTTTCATTTTAAACGACATGTATTCAAACATTACCAGTAATATCACATGTTTTCATTTCAATGATTCACTCATATGCGTCTTTGATTCTCACAGTTTTTTATACTACATTCCATATTTTTCAAAAAAAGCATCCGTCCGTAACCGTTCCAATCGCATTACACTATATACTTTTTCGTAGTCAATTGGTCTCTTCATCTTTTCAGAAATACACGCGGCATCCCCCGATGTGACCATCCGATCTTCCAAGTGCAACATCGACATCAATGAATAAAATCGATCATTTTCAGCAGCACCCGATCCCTTCTGCACAAAGAACAAAAATTGCTTTTTAAAAATGATGCAAAACAGCATTCCATGATATGTATTTGTAAAGATACAGTTAGCATTTTTATAAAGGCCAAGCCATTTCTCAACAGTTGGAAAAATCGGATTTTCATTCAAAAACAATGTGTAATTAGACGGAGAAGTTACTATTAACTTCATATTTTCATCCGCTGCATATCTCTTTATTTCATCAAATGAAACATTCTTTTTATCTCCAAGATTTAAGAAATAACAATAGCAATAATTTTTTTCTTCAATGTTTGCATATGGATATTCACCCATATCCAGCAAGAGCGTTGGATCAAGAACTTGAACTACCTCTTTATCCACGATTGACTCGACCATAGTAACTGCGGTCTTTTCTCGCACGCTAATACCATCGAATCTACTCAGCCACGGCTTGATTTTTTCAGCTATTTCCTTTGGTAAAGATGTCCTTCCAAAACTTGCAGCGTATGAAAGTTTGATTGCTTCATCTGGAGCATAATTTAAAAATCTACTTCCCGTTGGATTTCGCCAGATTTGATCACTCCCCGCAATAAAGCAGTCTGCCTTCGGACAATTTTTATACATTGTCTTTTCCGAAATATAACCCTTCGTGGATACAGCAATATTGTCCTTAATAAATCGTCCCATTTCAAACTGTGCAACTGCCTTGGCACAGAAAGGCTTAAAATATTTAATGTTTTTCAGCCTTTTCAGAATCAAAACCGGATTGGCACGATAGTCCCTTAAATGTTCTGGATCATGCCCCCTTTTTTTCAAATACTTCTGTAATGCATAACACTGTAAGGTTGATCCGTAATTGATATTTGTCCGAATATAACTATACGTGGAATTAATTGATATTTTCATTTTGGTCACTCTCCCGATAACAGTTTTCTTAAAAATTTCATTCGATAAATCTGAACTCTCAGCTTATCTGGAATATGCGTCTTAATCATATTCTTCGCCGCATAGACCGTTCTTTTCTTTCCAACTGTATCGTTATAGTTTTCTTCTATTTTTTTGTATCCCTCCATATAGTAGTTTTCTAATACAGCATCACGCGCTTTACCACGTTTTGATGGCTTTAAAAGATTCGAGTTATGTCGTGTTATAGAAGCCATATCTACTTCATACATAACCATCTTTTCCTGCAATTTAGACAAATACTGCATTCCCTTCTCAGTATTAACCATCATGCAGTTAATGCCTTTTCGGATTGAAAGTGCTGGGTCATTTCTTACTATGAATTCCGGATGCTCTATTTCTATAGCCCAGTAATCGCCGAATGTAAAATCGCTCACTCTGTTAGTGTTTGACATTTCACAGCTGAAGCAATTCTCACGCGAAATGTCTCCTCTCAAATAGTGTATTTCATGTGAGGCTCCTTCTTTTGGAAAACGCTTGATTTTGATTTTATTCTTATCGCCATTGTCATAGTAGGAATAGCAGAAATTGCTTCCCCATCCAGCTTTTTTATCTCGGAATATATAATCTGTTATTACAATATTCTGTTCTTTTTCAACTTCTCTTAAATAATCATTGAATATTGTTTTAGATGTCACTCCATGGCATATTACATCCACAACAATCAGATTTTCATACTCATTGTTCAAAAAGGACTTCAGTCCTAGTGCTTGGCAAGGAGTTCCGCCAAAGAGAACCAATTTTCCATTTTTTAAGTCCTCTTTGATTTGCTGATATGTTGTTCCTATATGGCTAAGAATATATTTTGAATTCAGGATAGATTGAAGTTCATCTACATTTGTCACCCGAACATGATACGCACTATATTCGCCATTTATCATTTTTCCAACACAACCATAACAAACTCCGCCCATTTCAAGAACAATTTCAGCCAGCATTTGAAATGCTGCTCCTGAAGCTGAATGTTTCAATTTTTCAGAATCTCTTGATTGCCCTGCATAGCATTTGATTGGACTGTGCCGTTCTATTTGCATCCTCCTAGCGCACACTTTTGCACACAAGCCACAATCAACACATTTGTCATTATCAATAACTACTTTTTCATATCCATATTTATTTATGCCAATATCAATGGCTCCTTTAGGGCAAGCATTTGCACAAGCCATACAGGCTGTACATTTTTCTTCGCAGCAAATAGATTCCTTCACTTTTTTCTCCTACTGATACACCTTCATAATTTTCTCGTAATACTCATCAATGGTATCGAAGCTGATGTCCTTGCAGTTCGCACTGTACTCCGCACACAGCTTCTTATCACCCCAGAGCTTCTCGATCTTCTTCTTCAGATCTTCGGCATTGCCGCTCTCGAACAGCTCGCCGGTCTTGCCAACCTGAATCAGTTCCGGGATGCCACCAATGTCTGCTCCCAGTACCGGTGTGCCATACATCTGGGATTCCATCACAGAGAACGGGCAGTTCTCATACCACTCCGACGGGTAGATGGAAAACCGTGCTTCACGGATGAGCTTTTCCAGTGCCTCGCCTTTCTGGAAACCAACGTTTTTGATATTCTTAATACCATTTACTGTCTCTTCCAGCGGGCCAGTGCCGGCGTAGATGAACTGTACATCTGGAAGTTCCTTGCAGACCTTGATGAGTGTGCCGATACCCTTCTCCTTGGAGAAGCGGCCGAAGTAGAGGACGTAGTCCTTCTTCACTGTTTCTTTCCGCTCCACCTTGTCGATGAAGTTGTGCATTGCCACGGTCTTCGTTGCAAACAGAGGATTGCTGTCCAGCTTGCTCTTCATGAACTCGGAGCAGCAGATCATGGTGTCAATGTACTTATAGGTACCTTTCCACTTCCAGAACTCCGCTTCCATCATGCCGATGGCTGACTTCGCCGTGGAACCGTGTATGCACTTGCCTTTCATGCAGTTCACAAAATGACCACCGAGACACTTCTCACAGTTCTGATGCGTGTTCGGATTGTTCAGCATGTGGTTTGGGCAGACCAGCTGGTAGTCATGTGCCGTGAAGATGATCTTGCAATCTCTTCCGGTCTCCTTGCGCCACTTCACGATTTCCAGAATGACGGAAGGTGTCAGCTGGTAGTTGAAGTTGTTCAGGTGACAGACATCCGGCTGGAAGTCGTCCAGAACTTTTCTCAGCTGCACCCGTGCTTCCTTGCTACAGATGGTCTTGATCGGGTAGGTCAGCTTGCTCAGTTTGCTACCGCCATGGAAGTCCATATCAGATGTATAAGCATTGACGCGGTTACCCACACATCGTCCTTCATGTTCCATTCCAAAATACTGAACCTCATGACCACATTGTTCTAATACCTCACCCAATTTAAATATGTATGTTTCCGATCCACCATTTGGATATAAAAACTTATTAATCATCAATATACGCATAATTATTACCTTCTATATAGTTGCAATGTTTTATCTACTATCTCATTCCAATCATATTTCTTACATATATAATCGGCTGCCTGCTTCTTATAATTGTCAACCAACTTACTATCATCACATAATTTCTGTAATTTATCCTGCAAGTCTTTCACATCTGATTTTTTAAATGCAACCGCTTTATTTCCAACAACTTCTGTACATTCCTTTATATCCGAAGTAAGACAACAGTTACCATAACTCATTGCTTCTAACAGACTAAGCGGCATACCCTCAAGATCACTTGGAAGTACATATACATAGGCATTACTATACAATTCCTGTAATAGCTGTCCCTGAACAAATCCGGTAAATACAATTCTATCATCCTGTCCAGCCATCTGTTTTAACTTGTCCATATATTCATCTGTATCAGAAGATCCACCGGCTATCAGAAGTCTCTTGTCTGTATCTATATTCTTAAATGCCTCTATCAGATAATGCTCACCCTTTTCTGGTACAATCCTGCCCAGATACAATATATAAGAACCTTTTTTCAAACCAAACTTTTTCTCTATTAGATCAGCTTCTATCTTATCTGGTCTGGTAACACCATTGGGTATATATCTTGTCTTTCTTCCATATGTATCTTTAAAATACTTTTTGACTTCACTGCTAAGCACAATAATTTCATCTGCATATTTGACTGCCATTTTCTCTCCAAAATGAATATATTTGGAGCCAAATCCTGCCTTCCATTTTTCTCTCTGCCAGTCTAATCCATGAACCGTTACTATAACCTTTTTTCTAAATATCTTTGGTATAAAACAAAAAGCTGCTGGGCCTTCTGCATGTATATGCACGACATCATATCCTCCAAATGCACTGCAAAGTGCTGCAAAAAATGACGACGATACTGCCGCAAGTCCTTTCTTTTCTATAGTAGGAACAGATTTGATTCTAACATTCTTATATTCTTTTTTCTCTTTTGTATCATACTCAGAACCACTCACATGATGTCCACGTCTGTTATAGCAAGTCACATCATGCCCTGCCATAGCCATACGAGTGCTAAGTTCTTCTACAACTATCTCAACCCCACCTTCTCTTGATGGAATTCTTTTTTGTCCGAACATCGCTATCTTCATCTGTTCTTATTCTCCACATATGTATTTATCTTCCATATTATATCCAATCAGAATCACATCGACCCTTCGCCCTTCAACACAACACCCACTGTCTTGAACAGTATCTTGATATCGTTTACAAGACTCCATTCATCGATATACTTACGGTCTAATCTTACAACCTCATCGAAATCCGTGATATTACTTCTTCCGCTGACTTGCCAGAGTCCTGTGATACCCGGTTTGATCGCCATACGTCCTCTATGATGGGCGGAATACTTCTCCCATTCGTCCTCTGTTGGCGGTCTGGTTCCGATCAGACTCATATCACCCTTTAACACATTGAAGAACTGCGGGAATTCATCGAGTGACCAGTCACGGATCCGGTTTCCGATGCCCTTCTTGATCGTACCATCCGGCAGCTTCTTGCAGCCAATGATTCGCGGATCATATTCCATCTTGAACATCATGCCATCCTTAACCTGATTCTGCTCCATCAGCTCTGCTTTTCGTGCTTCAGCATCCATATACATACTTCGGAATTTATAGATCTTGAACTTCTTGCCATTCTTACCGATACGGTACTGGGAGAAGAAGATCGGTCCCGGTGATGCGATATAGATACATGGTGCAAGAATGATCGTAAGGATACCTGTAAAGATACATCCTACGATTCCGCCTAAGATGTCTATTGCACGCTTCACAAATGCCTGGTAGGTTGTTATATATGTAGTACTAACGGTCAATACATGATGACCAAGCTGTTTATCGAATACATACTGATAATCGGAGAGCTCTGCCGGAACACGGACACGTACATGAACCGTAATCCCCATATCTGCGAGTTGTCCCAGAAGATTTTCAGGGATATGCCTCTCAAATGGTATATTCACATAGACCTCATCTACCCAGCCATGCATGATCTGCTCCAGAACTTCATCTGTATATGCATATATACCAAGCTCCAGATCCGTATATTCTGTATTATAGCTTTCTGCCTCATCCTCAGTTGCATCTAATAATACTATACCTGCAACCCGATACAGATTATAGTATTCTGTATCCATTTCTGCAAGCAACGCATCCAGATATTCTTTGACTGTCACGATCACAATAGATTTCTTTGCCACACGATGTCTTCGTATATATTCCTTCCAGAGAAGTGTGACCACATAACCTATGACCAGATAAATCATGCCAAACAAAGCCATAACCTTTCTGGAATAGGCCGCACCCATTTTCATCATGAACAGAACGAATACTGCCAGAAGTACAACCAGTACAGACTGCTTCACGGATGCGATTGCTTCACGGAAATGTCCACGTTTCAATACGCCTTTATATATATGACATACTATGGTAACCAATAATTGAAATAATGTCAGAAGTACGGCTATTGTCCGATATAACTTACTATGATACGGATTCTCTGTTCCCATCCGTATAAAATACGCCATACAATAAGATGCATGCAGTGCTACCAGATTCAGCACTGTAAAATCCAGATGTTTTAACCAGCCCTGCGGCCCTTTTCTATACATTCTATTCCCTCATTTCCCTCATAAATGTGTTCATCATGTATCTTTATCAGGTCAAATTATATAAATATAGTTGTTAATGGTTTAGAAATTCTTAACGCTTCTTAACCACTAACAACTATAATTCAATTCCTATTAAAAGTCAATTTTCTAAGCTTAAGTTGAATGTAGAAATTTCTGAAAATAATACTGTTATTTTAGGCAATTTTTCCAAAGTATTCGACGCAGTTCTACAACTTATATCCATTCTTCTTTAACAGCTCTCTCGCCGTCTCCGGTGAATCCACGCCCTCTGCATTCTTGATCGGTGCAAATTCATACTCTCTGATAACTTCAAATGGTAAGCAGTCATTCATAAACTGAAGCATATCAAGTGCAAGGGTTTCAAACTTATAACCATTCGGCTCCGTTGGTTTCACCAGTTCCTGATTCTCATTCATATAAGGTATCGCCTTTTTTGCCATATGAAGCGGCATTTTCTGATTCAAAAGCTGTTTTAACTGATTAACCGGGAAGATATAATTTAAGATCACTCCATAATTATAAGCATACTCGCCCATAACCGTTTTCTTATACCGCATCTCATCTGACAATTCATAATATTCTACTATGTAAGGCTTATTGTCTTTCTTACACAGCACGCCTACCCGTTCATATGGATCTGCTTTCTTTACGACTTTTGCCGCCGACTGGTAATCTTCCATCATCATCGAACCAAGGAATACCGGATCTGCAATCTTCTGTAACACATTGTCCACGGCAAATACATTGATGTACCGAATGCCCTCTTTATCAAGCTGTTCTACCAGTCCTGCCCGTTTCATGGATGAGAACCAGCCACCATTTCCATTTGGTGACAGGCAGATCTTTGATGGTGCTTCCATCAATATCTTTCCATTAAAATCAACGGATGGTACAAGCTCCTGTTTGAAGAAATGCAGATACTCCTCCTTATATCCAAAATTCTTATGCTCTACAAAGAAGGATGTCGTTGCTTCGTAGTTCTTATCACTGGTCATGATATAGAGATGGATCCATCGTCCAAGTGTCCTCACAACAGTCAGGATCGTTTTCACCTGACATTCGAATATATAGAGGTCCCTTGTCTGCCCAAGATTATAGGTTCCTTTCGGTCCGTCAAACCCCAGTCTGGTGCCCTGACCTCCGGCAAGCATAACAAGAGCGAGCTGTCCTTTCTGGATCGCCGTTTCACCAAGCACCTTATAGGCAAATTCATATTCCTTGATCGTGTCAAGTGTCAATGCCTCTGTTGGTGTGATCGTTTCTTCCTTACCGGCTGATTCTTTCTCTTTTAATACATCAAATATAGAGAAGTCGATCTCTTCAATCTGGGAAAGCAGGCTCTGCTTCTCTTCATCGTTTAATTCATCATAATAGGCAAGCACATGCTCCTGCCCGTACTTTTTTAGCACTTCTAAAGCGTTTTCATATGTCATATAATTTTCCCTCATTTCACACTATCTATAATTTTTAACTCGTTTCTTCACCGCAACCGTCTCACCAAACACTTTGAATACATCCTTTAACCCGATCCTTCTTCCACCCTTGCTGTCATCCCGGCTGTAGTTCAGCTCGATCGGAGCTTCGCAGATCTTTCTGCCATCTTTTGCTGCCATGGCAAGGATCTCAATATCAAATGCATATCCTTCTGCCTGCATCCGGCTTACGATCGGTTTGATCACTTCTTTTTTGAATAACTTAATACCGGTCTGTGTATCGTGGGTGTTCAGATGGAACATCATCTTTAACATCAGATAATATCCATAGCTCATGATCTTACGCAGCATCGGATAATGGAGTTTCGACTCCGGATGCAGCTTGGAACCGATCACGATATCGGCATCCTGCTCCTTCATATCCTTTAAGAATCGTTTCAGCAGGATCGGTGGCAGTTCCAGATCGGAATCCAAAAATGCGATGTATCGTCCCTCTGCTGCTGCGATCCCTGTCCGGATGGCATGTCCTTTTCCACCATTTGGCTGATATGAGATTCCTCTGATATGAGTGTCCTGCATTTCTGCCCGGCGGATGCACTCTGCGGTGTTATCTGCACTTCCGTCGTCAACTGCTATGATCTCATACCGTTTGACGAAACCGGACAGCACTCTGCTGGTTTCAAGCAGATTATCTGTTATATGTGCTCCTTCATTATAGGCGGGCATGACGACAGATAGTGTCACATCCCCTTCCTTATTTGTTTCCATGGTCAACGTTCTCCTGTCTGACAGTCTTATTCTTCTATGTTCGCCTGTTTTACGATACCGTAGACTGCCTCTCTGACGATTTCCGACATGGATACACCTTTTTGCTTTGCATACTTTGAAAGCAGTTCATGTGTATCTGTGTCGATTCTTAGTCTCAGAATTGTGTCTTTCCGTTTATCGGTCGGTCTTCCCGGACCTCTCTTGATTTCCTCTGCCATCTCCCTGCTCCGTTTCTTTTTATTTAAAGAAAATATTTCTTTACTCCATGTATCGCATATCCTGCAAAATATCCAAGTGACTTCACTGTTCCAAATCCCATCTTCCGGTATACCTGATACGTCATCTTTGCAGAATGTAATTTGGAACCTGATTTACTGTTCTTCACCATCCGGTAAAGCAATAACGGTTCATTGATGCCTGCTGCCTCCCCGTATTTCTTAAGGATTTGCAGCCAGCAGATATAATCCTCGTGAGCATCATCATCCCCCATCGGGAACTCTGCTGCCACCTCACGCTTCATCACTACGGATGAGCAGTTGATCACATTCCCATACAGTAGCATCTTGTAAGTGATGTTCTCCGGTACCGGTAAGATCCGTCCGGTATGGGTTCCGTCCTCTTCCATCAGTTCTCTGGCAGTTGAGGATAATACCACTCCGGTCTTCTTCATAACAGCAAGCTGCTTTGAGAGCTTTCCCTGCCGCCAGATATCATCGGAATCTAAGAATGCTACATATTCACCCTCTGCAAGCTGTACGCCCTTATTTCTGGTTGCTGCTACACCAAGATTGGTTTCATTCTTATATAGTCTGACCTGTGGATTGCTTTTATATTCTGCCAGACACTCCGTCAGATTCTCCGGTGAACAGTCGTTGATCACGATGATCTCTGATATCACATCCTGACAAAGTGCGGAATCGATTGTCTGTTTAATTGTTCTGCTGCAATTATATGCCGGAATGATCACGGATACTTCTGGTTTCATTTATTTCTTTTCCTCTATACTATAGAAGGCATCCTCGGCTTCATCATGCGGATGCTTGATGCCTGTTTTCTTTGTCTTGTCTTCGCGGATCGCTGTCGTCTGATTTGCATCAATTCCCTCTGTATTCTCCTTCTGGAATAAGATCTTGAAGGTCAGCAGGATCAGCTTCAGATCCAGCCATAAGGAATACTGCTCATAATATGTCAGGTCAAGCTTCACCTTATCTCTCGGTGTGGTGTTATATTTACCGTAAACCTGTGCATATCCGGTAAGTCCGGCCTTCATCTTCAGACGATAGTCGAATTCCGGGAAAGTCTCCCTATACTGTGCTGCGATCTCCGGGCGCTCCGGTCTAGGGCCTACGACTGACATATCGCCCTTTAAGATATTAAAGAGCTGTGGCAGCTCGTCTAAGTGTGTGGCACGGATCACACGGCCAACCGGTGTGATTCTGTCATCATGCTTTCTTGCAAGCTGTGCGCCATGTTCCTCGGAGTCCATCCGCATACTTCTGAATTTCATGATCTTGAATACCCTGCCATTTAAGGTCAGACGATCCTGTTTATAGAATACAGGGCCTCTGTCATAGAGCTTGATTGCAAGTGCGATCAGGATCATAAACGGTGAAAAGATAATGATCATGATCAGGGATACGATGATATCCATCAGACGCTTGAAGATCATATCTTCTCCTGTCAGTCCCTGGTTTCTGGATAATAATAACGGTGTATCAAACAAATGGATCGGTTCTGCTCCTAAGATAATGATATCCGATAACTTCGGTACCACATACGAACGGATCGAATGCTCGAAGCAGTATTTTACCAATTCGTTTCTGATATATGCCTTTGTCTCACAAAGGATAATACCATCGTACTGTAAGATTTTTTCTTTTAATGCTTTCTCACCTTCACTGACATGAATACGGTCAGCAATGATGTATTTGTCTTTTCTGGCATTGATCTTATCAATGAATTCGGTCGGTGTCTTATATCCGTAGACAAGCAGTAAATGTCTTGGAGGATAAAACTTACGGTACATCATCCTGCAGACAAATACCCATATAAATATAACTATGATCTCTAAGAATGTAAGCTCGATCATGTTCAGTGCCGGCAGATAATTACGGGCAATGATACACAGCTCGACATAACCTACGATATTTGCACAGACCAATGATAATATCTGTGAAAAGAGAACATCCATCACCCGGAGGAAGCCTACTTTATAACCACCATACAGCTTCGTAAACAGATAAATGATAATCGCATACATACCGATTACCGCCCAGTTACCTTTGTTCCAGAACGGAATCTGGATAGCCTGAGTATTATCTGCATATTCGGTATACCACATTCTCGCAAACAGCAGTACTTCCGCAGCTAACAGAAGCACGCCTTCCGAAAATGTGATAATACGTTTGTAAATATCTCTCTTTCTCACATGTCTGGTTTCTTCCATATCAATCTCCATCCCACCATGAAAGGTGGTCGCCAGGTGGATATGCCACCTGCTTTCTCTTCATTTTTTTCTATTGGTATCGATTATTTTAACAGTTCACGGAGCATCTGGTTTACGGATGCCGGATCTGCCTTGCCCTTCATTGCTTTCATGGTCTGTCCAACCAATGCGCCAAGTGCTTTTTCTTTTCCGCCACGGAAGTCTTCGATTGCTTTTGGATTATTGGCAATAACTTCTTCTACGACCTTGCGGAGTGCACCTTCATCATTTACGGTGGCGAGTCCATGTTCTTTTACATAGCTTTCCGGTTCAATATCATCTGTAAATATCTTCTCAAATACTTCCTTTGCGACATTGCTGTTGATGGCTTTCGCATCTACCATCTGTATCAGCTTTGCAAGGTGCTCTGCGCTGAATGACAGCTCATCTGCATCGATGGAATGTTCTTTCATCAGACGCATGGTCTCTCCCATCAGCCAGTTGGATACCTTCTTCGGATTTGCTCCGAGAGCGATCGTCTCCTCGAAAAGGTTTGCCATCTTCTTTGTATTTGTAATGATATCTATATCATAGTCTGGGATATCATACTCTTCTTTATACCGGATCTTCTTCTCATCCCGGAATTCCGGCTGACGGCTTCGGATCTCCTCCATCCACTCGTCACTGATCTGTACCGGTACAAGGTCAGGATCAGGGAAATAACGGTAATCCTGTGCATCCTCTTTGGAACGCATAGGATATGAATATTCCTTGGTATCATCCCATCTTCTGGTCTCCTGTACAACCTTTTCTCCTGCTTCGATCAGATCGATCTGACGTTCTCTCTCATTCTCGATCGCGTGAGCGATAGCCTTGAATGAGTTCAGGTTCTTTGTCTCTGTTCTTGTTCCGAATTCTTCTGCTCCGACTTCACGAACAGACAGGTTGACATCGGCACGCATCGAACCTTCATTTAACTTACAGTCTGATGCTCCGAGATACTGGATGATCAGACGTAATTTCTCAAGATAAGCAATTACTTCTTCCGCAGAACGCATATCCGGCTCAGATACGATCTCAATCAGAGGTACACCGGAACGGTTGAAATCGACCAGTGAACTGTCTGTATATGGATCATGTACCAGTTTACCTGCATCCTCTTCCATATGGATCTCATGGATCCTTACGAATTTCTTCTTGCCCTCTACTTCGATCTCTACCTTTCCGTTTCTGCAGATTGGGTAGTACAGCTGAGAGATCTGATAGTTCTGTGGGTTATCCGGATAGAAATAATTCTTACGGTCAAATTTACAGTTCTGTGTGATCGTACAGTTGGTTGCAAGACCGACAGCAACTGCTTTTTCTACTACCCCTTTATTCAGTACCGGAAGGGAACCCGGCATACCGGTACAGACCGGACATGTATGTGTATTCGGTGCACCACCAAATGCGGTACTGCAGCCGCAGAATATCTTCGTCTTTGTCGCAAGCTCTACATGAACCTCCAGACCGATCACGGTTTCGTATACTTTACTCATCTTACAGACCCCTTTCTGCTACAGCGGCAGGCTGCTTGTACTCTCTTGTCTGCTCAAATGCATATGCCGCCTGAATGATTGCTTTCTCGTTAAATGCATCTCCTACCATCTGGACACCGATCGGCATGCCGTCTTTGTCGTACCCGCATGGAAGGGAAATACCCGGAAGTCCTGCAAGGTTAACCGGAACGGTGTATACATCGCCCAGATACATCTTGATCGGATCGGATAAGGATTCACCCATGGTCAGTGCAGTTGTAGGTGCAACCGGACCGAGGATGATATCGTATTTTGCAAATGCTTTATCATAAGCCTGTTTGATCAGGGCTTTTACCTTAAGTGCTTTTACATAGTATGCATCATAGTAACCGGATGACAGGGTAAAGGAGCCTAACATGATACGTCTCTTTACTTCTGCGCCGAAGCCTTCGGAACGTGTCTTCTTATACATGTTGTGAAGGTCTGTGTACTCTGCTGTACGATAGCCGTATTTTACGCCGTCGAAACGTTCCAGATTCGAGCTTGCCTCTGCGGATGCAATGATATAATATGCAGGAATTGCATATTCTACCATACCAAGGTCAAATTCTTCCACGATCGCACCTTTTTCTTTTAACACTTCAGCTACATGGTACACAGCATCCTTGATCTCAGGATCCAGTCCTTCTGTGAAATAGTCCTTTGGAAGTCCGATGCGCATACCTTTTACATCGTCCTTTAATGCGCTTGTAAAATCATTATCCGCACGTTCTACAGATGTAGAATCTTTCTTATCATACTGGGAAATGATCTCTAATATCGTTGCACAGTCTGTTACATCCTTTGCAAGTGGTCCGATCTGGTCAAGAGATGAACCATATGCAACCAGACCGTATCTTGATACTCTGCCGTAAGTTGGCTTGATTCCTGTTACACCACAAAATGCTGCCGGCTGACGGATCGATCCACCGGTATCGGAACCGAGTGCACACGGTACTTCTTCTGCTGCAACAGCAGCTGCTGATCCACCGGAAGAACCACCCGGAACTTTGTTTGTATTCCATGGATTCTTTGTCTCGCCATAATAAGAAGTCTCGGTTGTACTTCCCATCGCGAACTCATCCATATTTGTCTTGCCTACGATCACGGCTCCTGCTTCCATTAATTTCACAACAGCATCTGATGTATAGGTCGGTACGAAGTTTGATAAGATCTTGGATGCGCAGGTGGTAAGTACACCGTTCTGACACATATTATCCTTGATCGCGATCGGCACACCTGCCAACGGGCCTGTCAGCTCGCCGCTGTCGATCTTCTTCTGTATTTCTTCTGCCTGTTTGAATGCACCTTCTTCATCTAAAGTGATAAAACAGTTATATTCTTTGTCGTATGTCTTTATATTCTCGATGCAGGCTTTGGTTGCTTCCATAACGGAGATCTCTCCGGCCTTGATCTTCTTTCCAAGCTCTACTGCTGTCATACTCATCATATCCAATGTCCGTTACCTCCTAATCAAATGTTCTTGGCACCTTATAGCAGCCATCTTTCTGCTCCGGTGCATTTGACAGCATATTCTCTCTGTCGTCGCCATTTGTTACTTCATCTTCACGGAATACATTATTATAAGAAAATGTATGGCTCATTGCTTCCACATTCTCAGTGTCCAGTTCGTTTAACTTACTTACATAGTCAAGCATATCTGACATATCTTTCTTTGCCTGCTCCTTCTCCTCATCGGAAAGCTCAAGCTTCGCCAGAATACCTACATAATCGATTGTTTCGTCTGTAATAACCATGGTATGTCTCCTTGTCTGGGTTTTATTAGGCAATTGCAATACTACTCTTTACTATGTTTGGATACTTTTGACCTTACCAATCAGGGGACGCTTTCGCTCGTTTCGGTCTGCAGCGGTACTAAGATGCCGCTTAATGCGCCATCTAAGGACCGGCGACCTCAAATGCCCCTGTATTAGTAAGTCAAAGTATCCAAACAACATTCAGACTATTGTTTTCGCAATTGCCTACTATTATTTATAGTACCACAAAATTAGTTAGAGTGTACCACATAACTCCGTTGTTTGCAAGTCTACATAAAAAGGAAGGCATACTGCCTTCCTTTTTTCTGTCTTTGTAGCCATTCACACCTCATCATATGCAAAGAGGAGTGTGATGAAAACCACACTCCTCTTTGTATTCTTCATAAAGAGTTTTATGCTGGTTGTCAGCCTCGATATCCAGTTAAGATATCTAAATCGGCGTGGAAATCATTAAGTCCCCCACGTGGACTACAACCATATCCTGATTGCACGGCTCGATATCAATTAAGATATCTAATGAAATGGATTTTTTACCCTGCTCCATTTGCAGCCCAACTTTTTACGATGCTCTTTCATCGAGAATATCTCTATTCTTATATTTATTATACTCAAATCATATTATAAAAACAACATTTTTATAGTTATTTTATAACATGCCCTCTAAGGTCTCACGGATTGCCTTGATGAAGTTCTCGCTGTTTAATACAGTTGGGTTCTCAAGGGTTGTGATAAGTGCAAGATCCTTTGTCATCTTTCCGGATTCGATCGTTGCGATCGTCGCTTTCTCAAGCTTGTTTGCGAAATCAACCAGAGCGTCGATGCCATCCAGTTCACCACGTTTTCTAAGTGCACCTGTCCATGCAAAGATTGTTGCAACAGAGTTTGTGGATGTTTCTTCACCCTTTAAGTGCTTGTAGTAGTGTCTCTGAACTGTTCCGTGTGCAGCTTCATACTCATACTTTCCATCCGGAGAAACCAGTACAGATGTCATCATTGCCAATGAACCAAATGCGGATGAGATCATATCACTCATTACGTCACCATCGTAGTTCTTACATGCCCAGATGAATCCACCCTTGGATTTCATAACTCTTGCTACAGCATCATCAATCAGTGTATAGAAATATTCAATACCTGCTGCATCGAATTTCTCTTTGTATTCTTTATCAAAGATCTCCTGGAAGATATCTTTGAATGTATGGTCGTATTTCTTTGAGATCGTATCCTTGGTTGCAAACCAGATTGTCTGCTTGATATCCAGCGCATAGTTGAAGCAGCATCTTGCAAAGCTTTCGATTGACTTATTGATGTTGTGCTGTCCCTGGATCACACCCGGTCCGTCGAATTCATGGATCGTTTCTTTGATCACTGTACCATCTGCACCTGTAAACACCAGTTCAGCCTTACCGGCACCCGGAACCTTGATCTCTACGTTCTTATATACATCACCATATGCATGTCTTGCGATTGTAATAGGAGCCTTCCAGTTCTTTACACATGGCTCAATGCCCTTTACGATGATCGGCGTACGGAATACAGTTCCGTCGAGGATTGCACGGATCGTTCCATTCGGGCTCTTCCACATTTCTTTCAGGTCATACTCTGTCATACGTGCAGCATTTGGTGTGATCGTTGCACATTTAACAGCTACGCCATACTTCTGTGTTGCATATGCGGAATCAAATGTTACCTGATCATTTGTCTCATTTCTATATTCAAGTCCCAGATCGTAATACTCGGATTTCAGATCGATAAATGGATAGATCAGTTCATCCTTGATCATCTTCCAGAGAATTCTGGTCATCTCGTCTCCATCCATCTCTACTAAAGGGGTAGTCATTTGAATTTTTTCCATCTTGCTCGTTCCTCCATGTTCTTTTATTATAGTTCTAATTACTTACCTGTTTTTATACACGCCTAGAATTATACATGAAAAATGTTGCTATTTCCAGTTTTTTGAAAGTTTTTTACACATATCCGTAAATTCCGCGCACGGACACTTCCCCGGATATAATGATCGACTCCTGTCCATCTTTATCCTTCACACGAAGTCCTCCATTTGGTGCAAGTCCGAGGGCTGTGTATTCTGTCCGGTTATATCCTTCGATCACATAGACCTGTTCATCCTTGTTCACAAGGATGGAATTATATTCATCCAGCATAAACTGAAGATCCTGGCATTTGACAAATGCGTCATACAGCTCTTCAAAATGATTTGCCACACTGGCGACCAGTTTGCTTCTGTCACAGCCGGTTCCGTTTTCCAGCTTGATCGATGTCGCCTTATCTGCCAGTTCTTCCGGAAATTCCATCATGGATACATTGATGCCGATACCTACAACTGCATATTTGATATCCATACCTTCCGAACTCATCTCTGTAAGAATGCCACAGATCTTCTTGCCGCCGACTACAACATCATTCGGCCATTTGATCTGTGCCTGTAAGCCCGCTGTATCGGCAAGAGCACGCGCCGTTGCAAGTGCCGAAAGGATCGTAAGTCTGGATACATTCTCGATCGGCACATCCGGACGGAGCAGAAATGTCATGGCTATGCTGGTTCCCTTCGGGGTGCTCCATGCCCTTCCTCTTCTTCCTCGTCCTGCATTCTGTTCGTTTGCAACAAACAACGCTCCGTGTGTTCCATCTGTCTCTCCTGCAAGCTTTGCCCGTATATTTGTGGAATCCGTCTCATCATAATAATACAGTTCTCTTCCGATCACCGATGTCGTGAGTGCTGCCTCTATCTTCTCTTTCGTAACGATATCCGGCTCTCCGACCAGACGATAGCCTTTATTATTTACAGCATCTATAATGTAGCCTTCTGCCTTTAAGGCATTGATGTTTTTCCAGACAGCGGTTCTTGAGACACCTAATTTCTCACAGATCGCCTGACCGGATATATAATCACTGCTTGTCCGAAGCAACGCAAGGATTTTTTCTTTCATGATTTACCTTCTTTCTGTCTCACTTTCCTGATAAATTCCCATCTTCTTTAATAAATGATAATAGATCGCATCGCACTTATCACGTTTTCCGCTGAACGGCAGTACGAATTGCTCTTTTCCTATATCGATCTTCAATATGTAATATGGCAAATGCGGATCCGGAATGACCAGATTCACATTTGTAATCTTCTCATATGGTGTATGATAAGATTTCTTTCCCTTTTCTATGATCAGTTCATCGTCTTCAAAATGATAGGTCAGATCAAATGCCGATTTTCGAAATGATGATTTCACCAGCACCAATCCGTATACTCCAAGTGCAAGACCAAATGCCAGCTTAAAAATACGACCACCGGTACTGCCATGGGATTTGATCATCAACAGGATAAATGCTGCTCCGATAACAACAAAAAATACACCAACCATCCGGTATGCAATTCTGGTTGCTCTGTTTTTCTTTACGGTATGCTGCATGTGTTTCCCTCGTTCTTTCTATATATTTTCTGTTCTCTATTATATTTTCTACAGTCATAAAAAGCAAGCCGGAGTAAACATGACATTTTGCACTAAAACCCCCGACAAAAAACATGATTTTTACCAGATTGATTTTTCTTATAAAAAGAAGTAATATCCAGTATGCATTTAGAATATGGAAGTCGTTGCGGGCAGTTTATTTAATAGAATCATACGACTTGCCAATACAGGGACATTTGAGTCCGCCGGTACTCACATTTTGCACTTAGTGAGTGCTCGCACGAACTTAGAGCAAAAGCGCACCCTTGTGGTGCGATGGCGCATAAGCGGCATCTTAGTACCGCTGCAGGACTCAACGAGCGGAAGCGTTCCCTGTTGGCAATGTCAGTATGATTCGTAAATAAACTGTTCGCAACGACTAAACTAACACAAGGAGGTAAAATCATTGAAAAACTTACTGAAAAAAATTAACGGTTCCAAGGATCTGACTGAAGGCAATCCTATGAAACTGATCTTGAACTTTGGACTGCCATTATTATTTGGGCTTTTATTCCAGCAATTTTATAACATGGTCGATACAATCATCGTTGGTAAATTTCTGGGTGTCGATGCACTTGCAGCCGTCGGCTCAACCGGATCGATCAACTTTATGATACTCGGTTTCTGCATCGGTATCTGCAATGGTTTTGCCATCCCGGTTGCTCAGGCCTTTGGAGCAAAGGACACTGATAATATGAAGAAATACATTACAAACTGTGTCTGGGCTTCGATCTTCTTCGCTGCCGTTATGACAGTTGCAGTCGGAATTCTTACCAGAAATATTCTGATCTGGATGAAGACACCGGACAGCATCCTGGATCAGGCATTTATCTACATATTTATTATATTTATGGGAATACCTGCAACCTTCCTTTATAATATGGTTTCCGGTATCCTGCGTTCTCTCGGCGACAGTGTAACCCCTGTTGTCTGTCTGATCGCATCCTCCCTGTTAAATATCGTACTGGATATCCTGTTAGTTCGTCCGATGGGTGTCGCCGGTGCTGCTGTTGCAACCGTTGTTGCACAGGCAATCTCCGGTATCGGCTGTCTGATCTATATGTGTAAGAAGCTCGGATATCTTCATTTTACAAAACAGGACTGGGCATTTAGTATGCGCCACTGTCTGACCTTATGCGGTATGGGTGTTCCGATGGGGCTTCAGTACTCGATCACAGCGATCGGCAGTGTTATTCTTCAGGCTGCAGTTAATTCGATGGGTGAATCCGTTATCGCTGCCGTATCCGCCGGAACAAAGATCTCCATGTTCCTCTGCTGTCCGTTTGATGCCATGGGATCGACAATGGCAACCTACGGCGGACAAAATGTCGGTGCTAAGAAAATGGATCGTGTGGATGCCGGCTTAAAGGCATGTATCAAACTCGGTATTGCCTATGCGATTCTTGCATTTGTATTTATCCTGTTATTTGGCAAGAATCTGGCACTCCTCTTCCTGGATGCAGAAGAGACAGAGATCATCAAGCTTGTATATTATTTCCTGCTTGGCAACTCAGGAGCTTACATCCTACTTGCCCTTGTAAATATCGTCCGGTTTATGATTCAGGGACTCGGCTATTCCGCCTTTGCCGTTATCGCAGGTATCTGTGAAATGGTTGCCCGTACGATCGCAGGCTTTATCCTGGTACCAAAATTCGGTTATGTCTTTGTAGCACTCGGCAGTCCGCTCGCATGGATATTTGCAGATATCTTCCTGATTCCTGCCTATATCTATGTTGTAAAACGTCTTCGCCGCAAGTTCGGTCAGGAGACCCCGGCGATGCTGAAGCGTTGTCCAAAGAGCCTTGCATAAAAAAATAGCGATGATGGATTTGTACAAACAAATGCTGTCGTCGCTATTTTTTTGATACAGCTTTTTCATATAATTAAAAAATCCATACCGGCAACATATATATTCACTCAAATACATTTGCTGCCAGTATGGATTTTCTTTTTTAATTCTTATTCTTTATTTATTTCTGTAGATAATATCAGTTCTCTTTGGTCCGTTTGAAACCATAGTGATCGGATATCCGATATGTTTCTCAATGAACTCAATGTAGTTTCTGCAGTTCTCTGGAAGATCTTCGTAGTTCTTGATACCACGGATATCTGTCTTCCATCCCGGCAGAACCTCATATACAGGCTTTGCTTTCTTTAACTTAGCTGTTGTAGGGAAGTCTGTTGTTACTTCACCATCAATATCGTATCCGACACATACAGGAATCTCATCCAGATAACCCAGTACATCAAGTACGGTAAATGCTACATCTGTTGTTCCCTGCATACGGCAGCCATACTTGGAAGCTACACAGTCGAACCAACCCATACGTCTTGGACGTCCAGTTGTTGCACCGTACTCACCGCCATCACCACCACGACGTCTTAACTCATCTGCTTCATCTCCGAAGATCTCGCTGACGAACTCACCGGCGCCTACAGCACTTGAATATGCCTTTACTACTGTTACGATCTGCTTGATCTCATATGGAGGAATACCGGCACCGATCGCACCATAAGCAGCCAGTGTGGATGATGATGTAACCATAGGGTAAATACCATGATCCGGATCCTTTAATGTTCCGAGCTGACCTTCTAACAGAATTGTCTTGCCTGCTTTGATCGCTTCATGGAGATATGCGGATACATCACATACATATGGCTCTACGATAGCCTTGTACTCCATCAATGTTTCATATACTTCATCTACTGTAAGAAGTGGCTTCTTATACAGATACTCAAGCAGAACATTCTTGGATGCGATAACTCTGCTGATCTTATCCTTCAATTCTTCCTCTGTGTCAAACAGTTCGCTTACCTGGAAACCGATCTTTGCATATTTGTCTGAATAGAATGGTGCGATACCTGACTTTGTAGATCCGAATGACTTACCGGCCAGTCTCTCCTCCTCGTACTCATCAAACAGAATATGATATGGCATAACCATCTGTGCTCTGTCTGAGATCAGGATCTTTGGCATTGGAACTCCCTTTTCTACGATGCTGTTCAGCTCTTTGAACAGAACTGGGATATTTAATGCTACACCATTTCCGATAACACTTGTTGTATGATCATAGAAACAACCGGACGGAAGTGTATGCAATGCAAATTTACCATAGTCATTTACAATTGTGTGACCTGCATTTGCACCACCCTGAAATCTGACAATAATATCAGATGTTTCCGCCAGCATATCTGTTATTTTACCTTTTCCTTCGTCGCCCCAGTTGGCTCCGACAACCGCTCTTACCATATTTTTATCCTCGCTTTCATGGCATTTTTCCGGAAATATCTTCCGAAATTGAACTCAATTACTTTTACATTATAGCATGTATGTATTATAAGTAAAATCGATATTAATTATATATAGCATAAGTAGTGCTTATATTTATTCTTTACAAATACATTGATTCGGTTTACACTTTCAATATAACAATTAGCATAACTGCATTTCTATATTTGATATCGTGTATACATCATTTGATATACATATACCCGATATATGCATATGCATGGCCTTAATAACGTTTTTACAATTATCTGTAATAAAATTAACCGGGAGCTTCGATTATGAATATTAATTATGAATATTATAAAATCTTCTACTATGTGGCAAAGACAGCGAGTATCTCTGCTGCCGCCAAAGAGCTGTGCGTATCCCAGCCCGCTGTCAGTCAGGCGGTCAAATCTTTAGAACAGGCAATCGGTATCAACCTGTTTATCCGGACGAAAAAAGGTGTATCCCTGACAGGTGCAGGCGAACTTCTCTACAAACATGTAGCCGAAGGATACGAGGCAATCTCCATGGGCGAACAGCAGCTTGCCCGACTGATGCACTTAGAAACTGGCGAGATCCGGATCGGAGCCAGTGATATGACACTCCAGTTCTATCTGCTTCCGCATCTCGAACGCTTCCACCAACTCTATCCCGGCATCAAAGTACATGTAACAAATGCCCCGACCCCAAGTACGATCGATCACTTATTTGCAAATAACATTGACTTCGGTATCGTTACAACTCCTCTCCCACAGAATCCGAATATGGAGATTCGAAACGCGCGGGAGATTGAAGATATCTTTATAGCCGGTCCAAGATTTAACGACCTGAAAGGTAAAGTTCTCGACTATCCGGATCTGCAAAAGCTTCCGATCATCTGTCTGGAAAATGACACCAGCACAAGAGCCTATGTGGATCAGTTTCTTGCAAATGAAGGCGTCACGCTGACCCCTGAATTCGAGCTTGCAACCAGTGATATGATCGCACAGTTTGCAAAGAGGAACCTTGGAATCGGATCGATCGTGGCCGACTTTGCCGGTGACTATATTGACCGTGGTGAGATCTTCCGGTTAAATTTCAAGAAGCACATTCCCAAGCGGAACATGTGCATCATCAGCGACCGCAGACGTGGCATGAGCATCGCTGCTATGAAGTTGATGGAATTGCTGTAGCTTTCCTGTCATCCGATAATTGGTCCTTTAACTGTTAATGAACTTCTGAGCTATATTGATTATAACGCTATAACAAAATATCACATGAATTAATCAGGGATGCATATCCCCTTGTAATGACATTGTGAGGATTTCGTTATGAAGTGCACATTACCAGTAAATGCGAGTGCTTGTTTGAGCCGAAGGCGGGTTAGCACAAGAGCATTTACGAATCAGGTATGTGCACTGAATAGAAACCACAACACGTCATTACAGGGGGATATGCATCCCTAATTGATTCATGTGATATTTAACTTTTATACGTTGATCTCAGCGGTCATGCCAAGTATGTCTTTATTTGCATCAAGTACCGGCTTTACAACCTCTGTGATGAATTCCTCGGTCTGCTCCGGTGCGCGTCCGACAAAGTTCTTTGGCTCAAGGATGGCTTCGATCTCTTCCTTGGTCATGCCAAATGCAGGATCTGCTGCGATCAGATCAACAAGGTTATTTTCCTTGCCCTCTTTCTTTACAGTTGCGCCTGCCTGCATGGAGTATTCACGGATAAGCTCATGCAGCTCCTGACGATTGCCACCACGTTTTACAGCATCCATCATGATATTCTCAGTTGCCATAAACGGAATCTCCTTCATGAATCTCTGATAGATAACCTTATCATATACAACCAGACCATCTACAACATTCAGGTACAGGTCTAAGATACCGTCGATTGCAAGGAATGCTTCCGGAACAGATACACGCTTGTTTGCGGAATCATCCAGTGTTCTCTCAAACCACTGTGTTGCTGCTGTAAATGCAGGATTTAATGCATCAGCCATAACGTAGTTTGATAAAGATGCAATTCTCTCACTTCTCATCGGATTTCTCTTATATGCCATTGCTGATGAACCGATCTGGTTCTTTTCAAATGGCTCCTCGATTTCTTTTAAATGCTGTAACAGACGGATATCATTTGAAAACTTATGTGCACTCTGTGCGATACCGGAAAGTACATTTAACACTCTGGAATCTACCTTACGGGAATAAGTCTGTCCGGATACAGGATAGCATGCTTCAAATCCCATCTTCTTTGCGATCTTCTTATCGATCTGACGAACCTTCTCATGATCTCCGTTAAAGAGCTCTAAGAAGCTTGCCTGTGTTCCTGTTGTTCCCTTACATCCCAGGAGCTTCTGCTGACCGATCATGTAATCCAGATCAGACAGATCCAACATCAGTTCCTGAAGCCATAAGGTTGCACGCTTACCAACAGTTGTTGGCTGTGCAGGCTGGAAATGGGTAAATGCCAGTGTCGGCAGATCTTTATATTCCATAGCGAACTTGGACAGTTCGTTGATCACATTTAATAATTTCTTTCTGACAAGCTTCATAGCCTCTGTCATAACGATAACATCTGTGTTATCACCAACATAGCAGCTTGTTGCTCCCAGATGGATGATGCCGGCAGCCTTTGGACACTGAACGCCGTATGCATATACATGGCTCATAACATCATGACGAACCATCTTCTCACGCTCTTTTGCTACATCATAATTGATGTCCTCTGCATGTGCCTTTAACTCATCGATCTGCTCCTGTGAGATAACCGGCTTGCCGTTTTCAGAAAGGCCGAGTTCATACTCCGTTTCTGCAAGGGCGATCCATAATTTTCTCCATGTCTTAAACTTCTTATCCGGAGAGAAAATATACTGCATTTCTTTACTTGCATATCTCTCGCAGAATGGGCTTGTGTATCTGTCTGTACTCATTTTTACCTCTCCTGTATTTCTTTATTTTACTTTTGAATCTTCACCGCGTTTGAAATTCTCATGTTCTCCGCGGATATCTTCCTTTGGTGGCTCCATCGGATATTCCCCTGTAAAGCAGCCGTGGCAGTACTGTCTTCCACCGGAGATCTCTACCAGCCGCTCCTTGCGAAGATAAGCAAGGGAATCGGCGCCGATGATCTTGCAGATCTCATCAACCGAACGGTTATATGCGATCAACTGCTCTCTATCCGGGATATCCGTTCCAAAATAACAAGGATATAAGAACGGAGGCGAACTGATCCTTACATGAACTTCCTTTGCGCCAGCCTCGCGAAGCATTCCTACGATACGGTCTGAGGTTGTACCTCTGACAATGGAATCATCGATCATAATGATACGCTTGCCCTTTACCGCTTCTTTTAATACATTTAACTTCACGCGGACACTGGACTCTCTCTGGCTCTGCTGTGGCTTGATGAATGTTCTGCCGACATAGCCATTCTTGACAAATGCCGTTCCGTATGGAATGCCGGATTCCAGTGAATATCCCTGAGCTGCTGCATTTCCCGATTCCGGAACACCTACAACCATATCTGCATCTACCGGGCTGTCCTTTGCAAGACATCTTCCCGCGATCAGTCGGGATTCATAGATTCCCATTCCGTCAAATACGGAATCCGGACGGGCAAAATAGATATATTCAAAGATACATCTTGCATGCTTCTCCTGACACATATCCTTATAGGACTGAATACCATACTCCGGTGAGATCGTTACGACTTCTCCGGGCTCTACATCACGGATAAATTCTGCACCGATCGTATCAAGGGCGCAGCTTTCCGATGCAAGAATATAGGCATTATCACGTTTTCCGATACAGAGCGGGCGGAATCCAAATGGATCTCTGGCTCCGATCAGCTTTCTTGGACTCATTACTACAAGTGAATAAGATCCCTTCACTTTTCTGAGTGCTTTCATAACTGCTTCCTCGGCACTTGCACTGTTCACACGTTCTCTTGCGATATGATAAGCAATAACCTCGGAGTCGATCGTCGTCTGGAAGATCGCACCTGTAAGTGCCAGTTCCTTACGAAGCTCCGGCGCATTGATCAGATTACCGTTGTGTGCAAGACCAAGTGTACCTTTTACATAGTTTAAGACTAATGGCTGAGCATTTTCAATCGTACTCGCGCCGGCAGTTGAATATCTGACATGTCCGACACCGATATTTCCTTTTAATTTCTCAAAGGATTCCGGTGTGTACACCTCGTTTACCAGACCCATGCCCTTCATGGAGCTTACCTTCCCCTTGGGACCTTCCGTGTCTGATACTGCGATACCACAGCTCTCCTGTCCTCGATGCTGCAATGCAAACAATCCATAATAAATGGAGGTTGCAACATCATTGTTGTCAAAATCATACATTCCGAAAACACCACATTCTTCATGCATCTTGTCATCATTCTCAAAATAATGGGATCTTATATTCTCGTTCATGTTTTGCCTCTCGTATTTTATTTTTTAACACACTAAGACTTTATACGTTTTCTGTTTTTCTGTCAATGTTGGAATGTGAAAAATTATTCCGGAAATTAACAGCCATTTTCTCTATATTGCATAACCTTTCTCTTTGATCAGATCTACCATCTGATATACATATTTGTTGCAAAGCTCATCACTCTCTGCTTCTACCATAACACGAATAAGCGGTTCTGTTCCGCTCTGGCGAAGAAGAAGTCTTCCGTCAGAACCAAGCTCCTCTGCGATCTTCTGATTTAATGCCTGCACATCCGGATCATTCATAACCGCATCCTTACTGGATACCTTTACATTTACCAGAAGCTGCGGGAAAATCGTCAGGCTCTTGAAGCACTCTGATAATTTACATTTGCGTTCCAGAATAACTTCCATGATCTTCAAAGACGTCAATACACCATCTCCGGTCGTTGCATATTTGGAGAAAATGATATGTCCTGACTGTTCGCCGCCGATAGAATATCCATGCTCCATCATGGATTCAAATACATATTTGTCACCGACTGCTGTCTTATCATAGGAGATTCCCTTCTTATCCAGTGCTTTATATAAGCCAAGGTTTGACATGATCGTTGTTACGATCGTATTCTTATTCAGTTCTCCACGTTCCTTCATATAACGTCCGCAGACATACAGGATCTTATCTCCGTCTACTAACTCACCCTTATCATCAACACACAGACAACGATCTGCATCACCGTCATAAGCAAATCCTACATCCAGTCCTTTTTCTACTACAAACTTCTGCAGTCCCTCAATATGGGTAGATCCACAATTTGTATTGATATTGGTTCCGTCCGGATCATTATTGATTACATAGGTCTTTGCTCCGAGTGCATCAAATACTGCCTTTGCAACCTGATAGGCTGCACCGTTTGCGCAGTCCAGTCCAACCCGCATATTCTTAAAGGATCGGGTAGGGATCGTCATCAGGTATCCCATGTAACGGTTTCTTCCCATAGAGTAATCAACTGTGCATCCGATATTTTCTTTTGTAGCCAGTGGAATCTCCGGAATCTCTCCATCGATATAACGCTCGATCTCTTCTTCAACCGCAGCCTCTAATTTGTAACCCATGCCATTGATGATCTTGATACCATTGTCATAGTATGGATTATGGCTTGCCGAGATCATGATTCCACAGTCAAAACCATCGGTTCTGACAATATAGGAAACACTCGGTGTCGGTGTTACATGCATCAGATATACATCTGCACCACTTGCCGTTAAGCCTGCAACCAGCGCATATTCAAACATATAACTTGAACGTCTGGTATCCTTACCGATAACCACCTTTGCCTTGCCTTCCGGATTCTTCTTGCCATAATAATAGCCAAGATAACGTCCGACCTTGAAGCTGTGCTGTACAGTAAGATCCTTATTTGCTTCACCTCTGAATCCATCTGTTCCAAAATATTTACCCATAACTGTAAACCTCTTTCTTTCAACTCAGTTTGAACTACTTAACTTCTTCTTTTTCTTCTTCCGGTGATACCAGTAGAGCGATTGCCCGTCTGTGAACCGATATCTCTGATCTGGTATATTCTCCACCATATTCACCATCCAGGGTCCATGCGATCGGCTCTTCGCTCTCGATCACAACACGATTCGTACGGAATGCCACCATATTCGTCTCATTTGTATTTCCAAGGAGCAGCGAATTGATGATTCTCTGGAGATCTGCAAGATTCTGGATCTTACGGATCAGAACCCCTTCAAACAAGCCATCGTCGAATTCAACTCCATGGCTGGTCAGACTCTTATATCCGCCAACCGATACTGAATTCGATATCATACCGAACATGAACTCACCGGTATATGTCTGGTTATTAAATTCAATCTTCAGATTATATGTCGGAACATTTACAAGACTCTTCATACCCTGTAATACATATGCAGCATGTCCTAAAATATTCTTCATATTCTGAGGGGTTGCATAAGATGTATCCGAAAAAATGCCAAACGCCGCAACATAGACAAAATAATTCTTATTCAGTTCTCCGACATCTACCGAAAAAGGTGCGGCCGCGACAAGCTGTTCCGCTGCCTCGATTGCTTCCTTTGGAATCTCAAGGCTTCTGGCATAATCATTTGTCGAGCCACATGGGATATATCCCAGCGGCCGATTCAGTCCACATTCCATAAATCCTGTAACCGTATTACCAAGAGTTCCGTCACCTCCGGCACATACGATCACATCGTACTTCTCTCCTTCTTCTTTTACGACACGGGCAGCATCGCCGACTCCCTGTGTCAGATAAATTCTGACTTCATATTCTTTCTTGCAAAAGACATCTATCACATCTATAAGACAATTCTTCAAAGTTGTTCGTCCCGCTTTGGGATTTACAATAAACAGCATCTTCTTCATATTCATACCTCATTACTGTTTACAGGAACACATTTATCCGATTGCTCTGTTCCCGTCTGACTTATGCTTTATGCATTGTGATTCTTTTTATATTCCATGTAAAGATCATATCCCTTTTTTCTGAGCTTACAGGATGGACAATGGCCGCATCCTTCACCCGGAATACCATTATAACAGGTAAGGGTCATATCTCTAATAACATCGAGTCCGCCGAGTTCATCTGCTAGCTTCCAGGTCTCCATCTTATCGATCCACATCAATGGTGTGATGATATCGAATTCATAGTCCATCGCAAGATTCAGTGTTGTATTCAATGATTTGATGAAAATATCTCTACAGTCAGGATAGCCGGAGAAATCACTCTGGCTGACACCGGTTATAATGTCGCTGACGCCCTTCTGCTTCGCATAAATCGCTACAAATGTCAGGAATACCATATTTCTTCCATCTACAAATGTATTCGGTGTACCGACCTCCGGTGCATTCTCGTCTACTTTCATCTCACTTCTTGTCAATGAATTTGGTGCAAGCTGATTCAACAGACTCATATCCAGAATATGATGCTCTACTCCAAATTTTTCAGCAATCTTCTTTGCACATTCTAATTCTTTTATATGCTTTTGTCCATAGTCAAATGATACTGCGTATACTTTTTTATACTTCTTAAGTGCCCATAACAGACAGGTCGTACTGTCCTGTCCACCACTGAATACAACAACTGCTTCATCTCTGTTCTTCAAATTCTGCATCTTTCATATCCTCCTATCGGTTCATCATCAATACTTTATTCTGTAAATTCACATCATTCTCAAATGCACCACGGAACGTCGTTGTATAAGTCTTCGTTCCCGGCTTCTTAATGCCCCTTGCTGTCATGCAGCTATGATTTGCCTCGATCAGTACGGCTACATCCGGTGAGCCTGCTGCCTTTCCAACCACATATGCGATATCGGATCCGATCCGCTCCTGAAGCTGCAACCGCTTCGCTACCATGTCTGCGATCCGTGCGATTTTGCTGAGTCCTAAGACCCTGCCATGTGGGATGTATGCCACTGACACCTTCATATCATACATCAGTGCCATATGATGTTCGCAGTAGCTAAACACCTCGATATCCTTTACGAATACCATATCACTTGTATGTGCTGCATCTTCCTCTTTGAATGTCTTGCCAAACATCTCAGCAATCTCATCGTTGGTATAATTCATTCCCTCAAATACTTCTTCATACATTCGCGCAACACGGTCCGGTGTCTCTTTTAAGCCTTCCCGGTCAGGGTCATCACCAAGTGCTACAAGGATTCCACGTATATGCTCCTTTATTGCTTCTTTATCAATTGCCATTTCTACTCCATTCTCTTATTACTCTTAATCTATTATCCAAATAATACGTTAATATCGATACCTGCGGTTTCATCCGTTTTACACTCCGCGCATCTCCGGATCCCAGATATACTTATGAAGCTGTAACTGTAATTTTACACCATTCATTTCATTCTCGATCATAAAATCAACGATATCCTCCGGATTGATCTTACCGTATACCGGACTGATATAGACGTTTGATTTGATATCCAATGCCCATTCATGAATAATGTCTCTTGCTGTTTCCAGATCCTTGATCGAGCCGGATACGAACTTTACCGCATCCTTCTTATCAATGTAGTTATAATTTGAAAAGCACATATTACTTTCCATTCCGCTTCCCGGAAGCTTATAATCAAGTGTAAATGCTACCCGGTCTGTCAGTGCTTTAAACTCTGCGATATCCACACTTCCGTTTGTCTCTACTTCTACCTGAAGCTCCTCATCCATCGCCAGCATCAGGAGCAGCTTATCGATATCCTTCTGGATCAATGGTTCTCCACCGGTTAATGTCACGTTTCTGACTCCGGTTCGTTTGATATAGTCATAGATTTCTTCATCCGTCAGTTCTTCGTATGGGGCATCTGCTTCATTTGCCCATTTGGTATCACAGTAACTGCAATTCAGGTTGCAGCCTGTAAAACGAATAAATACCGCCAGTTCTCCGGCTTTTACGGATTCACCGTTGATGCTGACAAATCGTTCCGCTACTTTATATTTTGCCATTTTTATTTCCTTCTTACTTTTTGTATATGATATCCTTCGATGTCATATCTCTGATATGACACCTTTGATCGATTTCATTTATTATCATTTTCTTTTATTATGCTTCCGCATAAGTTGCTGCATTGGTCGGGGTCTCATAAACTGTGGTACGAAGCACCTGATATCCCTTATCTGCCATATATTCATAAAAATACTTTGCCAGATTCTCTGCTGTCGGACGCATCGGAAGCTCGATGATACGGAACTGTTCTTCCGCCAGTGCTTCCATCGTCTTTTCCTTTAATGTACCTTTCTCCATGATCAGGCAATGATCCATCTCTTCTGTTTTCTCTCTGAGATCCTTTTTCAGATCTCCAAAATCTACAACCATGCCTCTGGTCTGTCCGTCCTGCATCAACTTCTCGCCGCCGACTTCAACTTCAACCGTCCAGCGGTGTCCGTGCAGATTTCTGCATTTACCCTCATAGCCCGCAAGAAAATGCGCGCTGTCAAAACTTGAATTTGTCTTTAAACTGTACATATCTTCCTCTTTCTTTTATTTTCGAATGTTATATTGCACAGTTGTCAGCTTGTACGATGTAATCGCCCGACTTGTTTCGTTTCTATTCGACCTGCACGCCTATTTGTCAGCAGTCGCCCAAACTCACCCATACGGGTTCAAACATGGGCTTGGTGCTGACAGCTAGTGCAGGTCTCATAACGAAACTACACAAATGTCGATGCTTATTACATCGTACAAGCTGACAGCTGTGCAATATAACATTCCTATGTAAAAAACGCGCATATAGGAAATGCCCTTCATGCGCGTTTTTCCTAGTTTTGTTTAGTGACAGGATGGTATTAATGAACTGTCAGTTATTCTGTTTCTGTATTGTCTGTCATATCTGACCGGCATCTGTTTTTAGATGTTTAAGAACTTCTTTACGACGCTCTCCATTTCTTCTTTGTCACATACTGTGTCGTGAAGAACAGGAGCTGTACGGATGTCCTCGATCGCCTGTGGAACCTTTACACCGGATAACTTGCAGAGCTCATCGACTAATTCAAAGTCACTCTTTGCTGCATAAGCTTCATCGATAGATTCCATAACACTTCTTGTAAACTTGTATGGGCTTGCCGTAGAAGCGATAACCGTAGGAGTCTTATCTCCTGTTTCTTTTACATACTTGTCATATACGGTTGCTGCTACTGCTGTATGTGTATCCATGATATAAGAATCCGACTCATATACTTTCTTGATCGTTGCCGAGGTTTCTGCTTCTGTTGCATAACCGCCCGCAAATTCAGCAAGCTTTGCTTTCATCTCATCTGTGATCGTATATACACCTTCTGTGCTTAACTGCTTCATCAGTGCTGCATTCTTCTCTGCATCATTTCCTGCGATCTTGTAGATCAGTCTCTCTAAGTTGCTTGAGATCAGGATATCCATAGATGGTGATGTTGTTAAGATAAATTCACGATTTCTGTCATAAGTACCTGTTGTAAAGAAATCATATAATACCTTGTTGTCATTTGATGCACATACGAACTTCGCAATCGGAAGTCCCATTTCTTTTGCATAATATGCTGCAAGGATATTTCCAAAGTTACCGGTTGGTACAACAACATTGATCTTGTCGCCAGCCTGGATCGTACCGTCCTTAACCAGTCTTGTATATGCATATACATAATAAACCATCTGCGGAACCAGACGTCCGATATTGATTGAATTGGCGGATGAGAACTGATATCCTTTCTCGTCCATGTATGAAGCAAGCTTCTCATCTGAGAACATCTTCTTAACACCTGTCTGTGCGTCATCGAAGTTGCCTGTAATTCCTACGACAAATGTGTTTTCACCCTTCTGGGTTACCATCTGCTTCTCCTGGATCGGGCTTACACCATGCTTTGGATAGAATACGATGATCTTTGTTCCCGGTACATCTGCAAATCCTGCAAGTGCTGCCTTTCCTGTATCACCGGAAGTAGCTGTCAGAATAACGATCTCGTTCTTTACATGATTCTTCTTTGCGGATGTTGTAAGCAGATAAGGAAGAATGGATAATGCCATATCCTTAAATGCAATCGTTGAACCGTGGAATAATTCCAGATAATATGCACCTGCTTTATGTACGAGTGGTGCGATCTCCGGTGTATCAAATTTCTTGTCATATGCTGAATTGATACAATGCTTTAACTCTTCTTCTGTAAAATCCGTAAACATCAGCTTCATTACTTCATAAGCAACCTGCTGATAGTTCATCTGCGCCAGATCTGTAAGGCTGACATCAAGAGCAGGAATACTGTCAGGAACAAATAATCCTCCTTCATTTGCAAGACCTTTTAAGATTGCTTCTGATGCGGTTGCTGTTTCATTTGCATTTCTTGTACTTCTGTATATCAATTCCATATGGCACTCTCCTTCTATTTTATTTACTCTTTTGACTTATGCAGGCTTTCCTTTTCTGATGCTTTCATCCAGATATACTGAAATCAACCTGCAAGCGTCCACATTATAGCATACCCATTTTCAAAACACAAGATGGCGGAAGCATCTCTCAAATCTGTTTTTTATATTTTATAGAATTGATCGATCTTCCGCCATCTGTATTGTCTTCTTCCATCTGTTACAAATGGAATAAATTATTTTACCTTAATGGTGATGGTTGCTTTCTTACCACTTCCATCTTTTGCTTTTGCTGTGATCTTAACCGTTCCCTTCTTCTTTCCGGTTACCTTACCCTTAGCTGTTACCTTTGCAACCTTCGGATTGCTGGAGGTCCATGTCACTTCTTTACTGATTCCCTTTGTCGGAGTCAGCTTTGTTTTTAAGGTTATAGACTGTTTCTTCTTGATCGTTACTTTCTTTACTGCCTTTTTCTTCGATGTGATCGTAACCTTCTTAACTGCCTTTTTCATAACCTTAACCGTATAGGTTGCTTTCACCTTGCTGTTGCCAACCGCTGTTGCTGTTACCTTGATCGTCTTTCCCTTAGCAGCTTTCTTCACTGTCAGCACACCCTTGCTGTTAATAGATGCATATTTCTTATCCGATTTACGGATCGTCCATTTTACCTTCTTATTTGTCGCTTTCTTAGGTGTAACGGTTGCTTTCAAAGTCAGCTTCTTTCCCGGAGCGATTTTTTTAGTTGCTGCCTGGATCTTGACCTTTGCCGGTTTGACCGTCTTCTTTGGTGCTTCTGTTGTTGGTTCATCGGTCGTCGGCTTTTCGGTCGTCGGTTTCTCGGTTGTCGGCTTTTCCGGATTCGGTGTTGGTGTCGGTGTTACTGTTTCTTTCTTTACCGTAACGGTGCAGGAGCCTGTAACACCACTTCCGTCCTTCGCAGTTACCGTAATAACCGCAGTTCCAGCACTTACGCCCTTCACTTCACCGGTCTGCGATACACTTGCCACTTTCTCGTTGCTGCTCTTCCAGTCAAATGTCTTCCGTGTTGCATTTGCCGGTATAACGGCCGCTACTGCGATCCGTTCTGTATCACCAATATTTAATACCACGCTGGTCTTGTTTAACGTGATCTTCTCGATCAGGATCGTATCCGGGATCTCATCTCCATTTTCATCCTTTGGTTTCGATGAAAAGATATCCTTTGAACCTGAAGAGGATGCTACTGTATTGTCTCCAACCAGAATAATATTGTCTGATTTGATCGGTGGTTTCTTCGTAACCTGATCTGCTCCGACCGTTACCTTGGAATCCTCGATCCGTACAGTATCTGCTTTGATCGCCGTTCCTGTCTCATCTGTTCCTGCAGCAAGCTCTGCATCCCGGATCAGAACTGTACCACCTGCTGAGATACCCTCATCAACCGATACCTTTCCGCCTTTGATCGTTATATCTCCTGCTGCAGATATCTTACCGGATACTGTAAGGGATCCATTTCCGCTGATCACAAGTCCGCCATCCGTCTCGACATTACCTGCGATCGTTACCGTTCCTTTTCTTATGATCTCCGTCTTACCATCTGCATTTCCGATGATCGCAACGGCTCCAACCTCCGCCTGATCCAATGTGATCTTTATCGCTCTATCTGCCTTAATAACAAGCTCCTTATTCTTTCCTGTAATCACATAGTCCCTGCCATCTTCCGTAAGTGTGAGAACCGGTTCCGTATAGCTGACTGTTGTTCTGCCATCATCTGTCCGTAATGCATCCTGATATTCTTTGTCCGCAATCTTTGCTATATCGATCGTATATGGATCCTGAACAAGTGTATATACCGTAAGCAATTTCACTGTTTTTCCTGCATATGCAGTTGCAGTTTCTGCATAGCTGCCTGAAACTGTATACTTTGTAAAGCTTCGTAATCCGGCAAATTCAATTGTCTCTCCATTGGAAGCTGCCTGCTTCCACGTTGTTCCATCCACTGAATACCGGACACCCGCCTGACCGGAGATCCGGATCGTATCCTTTGTTCTTGCAAGAAGTGTCACAGTATCCGGAACTGCTGTCTGTTCTGCCTTTCGTACTTTTACAGAAACCATCTTTTTATAAACAGCATCTTCATCAGAGTCCTCGATCTGATACTGTTTTTTGCTTGTATCACTCCATGTAAATACAACCTCATACTGATTGATACCATTTGCTACTTCCTGTTCGCCCATTGTTACATCCGGGGTGCTCCATGCAAATGTTCCATACTCGGTTGAACCGCCTGCAAGAGTAGAATCAGAAAGCTTCTGTCCATATACCAGCTCGGAAGCCTCCGGGAATGTGATAGCCGGAAGTCCTGCTCTGCTGACTGTTACCGTCACATTCTGTGTGATCGTTCCTGCTGCTGCATCATACCCTGTGATCTGATCAAATGCATAATTCTTCTTTGCATCGGAACGAAGGGTTAATAGCACCTGTCCCTGATACGTTCCTCGTTCCGGTTTCGCTGCTGCATCTGCCCATGCAAATGTTCCATAGGTCTCATCTCCACCAGATAACTTCGACTCGGAAAGCGTCTGACCCGTTACGATCATTCCTGCTGTCGGGAATGTAATACCCGTTACCGGACATTTCTCAACCGTTGCAGATACCGGAATCTGATAGGACTGTCCGTTATCTGCCTCTACCAGCAGATTATCACTGTAAGAGCCTGTATCCTTACCTGTCTTTAATGCCACAACCACAGTTGTCTTATCTGACGCTGCAACCTTTATGGATGTATCACCGGATATTTCAAATGGACTGTCTGTGCTTTTTTCTAACTGTATCGTTACAGATCCTGTATCATTTCCCTTATTCTCTAATACCAGTGACGCTGTCGATCCTGCTTCATATCCATAAATAACAGGAGCACAGGTTAAAGCTGTCCGATCTGTAACAAATTCTGCCTTTGGTGCAGCCTTTACTGTCACCCTGCAGCTTGCTGTGAGATTTGTTCCATCTGTCGTTGTAGCTGTCACAGTTGTCTCACCTGCTCCGACCGCAGTTACCTTTCCTGTTTCCGAAACAGTCGCTACCTTCTTGTTTTCAGATTTCCATGCCACCTTCTGTTCTGCAGTCTTTGGAGTAACCGTTGCGCGGATCGTAGTATCAAGTCCTTCTGTTAATTCAACGATCAGGCTATCCAGTTTGATGGCTGTTGCCTTTACTTCTTTCTCTGTATCATCACCGGAATTTGTTCCATAATAAGTTTTCACGCCTACAGCAGCAAGTTCTGCCGCAGAGGCTGTCTTTGTACTATAATTCGTTGCATTCTTCTTTGCATAAGATAACTTTACTGTCTTATCATTCTTGTGAACCAGATAAAGTCCTGCTGCCGCACCAACCAGTCCGGCATTATAATCAAGTGCTACTTCATTGCAATAATAATCTCCCTGATCGTCTTTATAGGTTCCATCCGCCCCGGGTCCGCCTACCAATGCTCCAAGCAGCGTATAATGATCACTATTTATGATCTTCGAATCTGTCGATCTGGATGCCGCTCTGTGATGCGGATATTTACTGGAGTTCTCATTATAGCCTACGATATAGCATCGTTTATTCGGATTATCTCCTAACATATAGTTCATCTGACTGGTTGCCCAGTCTGCATATGTTGTTTTTCCTGTCAGCTTATCATATACCAGACCGGTAAACTGCTCTGCTGCACTGTATCTGCAGGAGCCCCAGTCACTAACACAGTTAAATACTCCATCGATGGCACTCTTGCCTTTGCATACATCTGTAATACTTGCAATCTTTGCAGTATCCTTCTGCAGCATGCATGCCAGTGCTCCGGTATTTGCCCAGTCGATCACCCAGTACTGATTCACACCATTCCCGGAATTATCTTTGTATGTATTATAAACTGAATTATAAGAGGTATTGCCTGTAGCAACAGCAAGCGCACTTGCTGCAAGTGCATAGTCATCACCATATGACGTAGACGCATAAAATGATGATGCGCCCTCTGTTGCACATGCTTTATTATTTTTCTCTACAAATGTAAAGAGATCCTTTGCTGTCTTTAAATCCTCATTATTTCCAAAGTTAATATAGTTCAATGCCAGTGCTGCGATCGCAACACTCACTTCATCTGTAGCCGGATTGCTCGCATCTGCAAAGAATGCCGGACGACTGATCGTCTGTCCCTCCGGTGCTGTCCATACACCATGATCTGTATTACCGTCACCTACCTGATAACAGAATGCGATAACCTGATCTCCCTCATACACTGTACACCGCTTAAAGTAATCGCAGAAATAATCCGTGATCTTCTTCAGATGTTCCTTCTGACCAAGCTCGTCAAATGCATCCTTGAACTGATAATAGCTCATTCCAAGCATAGATGCTGCATATCCCTGTGGAAGTCCGAATTTCACATGATCGCCTGCATCATGGAAACCACCGGAAGCATCTACATTGTAGGTTTTTCCATTCTTTGTATATGTTACATTTTTATCATAGGTATGGCAGTTTCCACGCCAGGAAAGTGCACAGGTGTCTTCCAGATAACCACACATATTTGCGTCATAGAAATACAGACTTTCCTGCAATGCCTTTGCATAGTTGAATTCTACATCCAGATCTTTATTCGTTGTGGTATCACCGGATGAGGTTCCACCGGAACCACCGGAACCGCCTGTATTATCATTGGTATCTCCCCGGGAATAGTCTACAGAAGATGAAGTTCCTTTGTTATAATAAACTCCCTTTACCTGAATACTGGATGCATCTACATATTTTGCTGCGAATCCACCACCTGGTATATCATTCTGCATTGTTCCTGCCGCAAGGACTGCATTTCCCCCACTCTGCATCGGATACATATAGATCGTATCACCATCTGCCACAAAGGTTGCATTCCAGCATTTAAATGCCGAAGCTGTACCGGATGGTACCTGCAGCACTACGATCCAGTCACAGATTGATGCTCCCGTATTATTGCTGATCGCCATTTCAAAGCCTGACCAGTCATTGCTTGGTGTTCCCTGATTCTTCATAGTTGCTGTCACACCTGATGAATACTCTCTCTCTGTTCCAAAATCAGAAGAATCGGAACCGCTGCCGGAACTGCTACCGGATTTTACCAGAACAGCCTCTGTGATCTTGTATGTAATACTTGTTACATTTTCAAACTGAAAACCGAAATTATATAACTGACCGGATTTGCTATAGAATTGTGTCAGGTCCAGTTCTACGGTCTGAGTGCCGGAGCCTGCATTCACATTGATCCATTCACCCTTCCATGTTCCTTTCGCATTTACAAATGCCTGTCCGCCAATATTTCCCGTTCCATTGACTGATGATACCTCGAAGCTGACACGAAGCTTGGTAAGCCCCGCACTCTTAAGCTCCGCCAGATCGCTGTATCCGCCATTTCCAAGATCAAGGCTGACCTGATTATCCACATTTCCACTTGCTGTCACCTGATCCGTACTGTAAGACAGCGCAATCGTCTCCCCCGCTGCCTCTGTCTTGTCTGAAGGAATCACTACAAGGCTTACTGCCATTGCAAATGACAGCATCCATGCTATGACCCTTGTAACCCATTTGTCCCTTTGTCTGCTCATACCTTCTCCTTCCTTTTTCTCAAAAGCCGTTCCAGCAATACCATCCCCTCATGCCATGATCTCACTGAAACAATCCTTCTTATTCGCAGTTAAACTAATTATACCAATAACTACCGGATCCCACAATGAAAATCCACTATCCATCCTTACAAATATTACTGGGTATTTTGTTCATTTTAATCTGATCTTATTCTATAAACAGACATAAGGTCCTGACTGCCGGACTACTCATATAATAAACAATGACATCTCATCTGTCGGCTCGATGAACATCGGTCGTCATATAGGAATTTATGCAAGTACAATTTCTGCATGATATGTATAACAGATAAAGCCCATGTGTAGTAACAGTCTTCTATGATCGGGAATGACATTCATGTAGTTTCGTAATGAGATACACTCTAGCTGTCAGCACCAAGCCCTTGTCCGAACCCATAGGGTGAGTTAGGGCGACTGCTGACAAATAGGCGAGTGTATCGAATAGAAACGAAATGGGTCATAACCGATCATAGAAAGCTGTTACCATACATGGGCTTTATCGTTGCCACACAACAAGAAAGGACAGAACCCAAAGGGTTCTGTCCTGCTCTGTCTGTACTGAATTATTTAACATATACGTCAACAGTTCTTCTTCCGTAGTTTAAAGCTGCCTGATGGCTTGAGAAGAAAATATCGATTCTGTTACCACGAATTGCACCACCTCTGTCCTCTACGACATATGTGTGACCATCAATGATAAGTTCTGTACCAAACGCAAAATTACTTGGTGCCGCAATTGTTCTTCCTTCTGTAGCATATGTACCGCTGGCTGTAATTCCATCGGACTTACCACAACAGTATGAACATCCGCAGTAAGCTGTTGTTGTGAATGTACCAAGATAAGTTCCCGGCTGATAGCTGTCATCTTCTACAAGGATTGCACCTGCTGTTGCTTCCTCTGTAGCTTCTGTAGCTTCGATTCCTGTCTGCTGCTTTTTATCTGTAGCTTCTGTTGTATTCTTCTTTGATTTCTTACCGTTTGACTTTGCTAATTCTGTTTCTTCTGTAGTTGTTACTTCTGTGTCCTCTGTTGTTACCAGCTCAGTTGTAATATCTTCTGCAGTGATATCTGCGGAGGATGCTTCCTCTGTTGGTTCTTCAGCAGTCTCTTCTGTAACATCCTCTACGAGGTTTGCACTTGTTGTATCTTCCTTCTCAGCAAAAGCAAGCTCTGCTTCTGTAGCTATTGTGGCATCCTCTGTCGGTACTTCTTCTTTCTTTGCCAATGCAACTGCTTCTGTTACTTTTCCGGTTTTCTCAATCTTAGCTGATAACTCAGCGTCCTTGATTGACTTCTGTAAATCTGTGTATTCAATCTTAGAATATTCAACCTTAGTATCTTCAATTGCTGTAGATTCAAGCTGGGATACAGCTATCATTTTTGCATCGGAATGGAGTTTTGATTCATCGGATGCAAATGCGATCACAGATGCAACTCCAAGGGAAGTGGATACTACAGCAATACCTGCTCTTTTCAGATATTTCTTAAGATTCTCAGAAAACATCTGGCTGGAGCTTGAAAATTTCTTCATAATATTCTCTCCTTAATTTCTTTTCGGTTTCGAAATTGTTACAAAAAGATTAACTCTTGTTTGTATCGTTATTATAATGCCTGACAATCAAAAGGTCAAGCAAACCAGCTATTTTTATTAATTATGTCGTGGCTACAAAATCTATTATCATTATTTTATGGTATTTATAACCAATTTACATATTAATCATTTGTGCATATTATACATTTTAACATCTTAACAATTATGCAACAACTTAGCACATTGGACACTTCCACGAAGGGAATTTCTTAATTTTTAGTATCAAAACTGCAATTTTTCTTAAAAAAAACAGAAACAATTCAGAAATATATACGCATATAGCTGTAAATATTTCGAAATCATCTCTGTTTTTCGCAATATCCGCTGGATATATTTTAAAATATTTTCAAAACTGTATCAGAAATGCATCTAAAATTATTACATATCCTCTTTTGCACCTGCTTCAAACAGGGAGCCATCGGTCCATGCATCAAGCAGTTCCACCATCTCGTCATAGCTCTCTACCTGATTGATCAGATTCCGAAGTCTGGAAGAATCATACATACCTGCCGAATACCATGCCACATGCTTCCGCATCTCATGGATTCCTGTAAATTCCCCTTTAAAATCAATCATCAGTCTGGCATGGCGGAGCATCGTCTCCTTCACCTGCTGCTTATCCGGTCTTGCCGGAATCTCTCCGGTCTCAAAGTATGTCTTTAATTCATGGAAGATCCATGGGTTGCCGCGCGCACCTCTTCCGATCATAAAGGCATCACAATTTGTCTGTTCCTTCATCCGGATCACATCCTCCGGTGTCAGGATATCGCCATTCCCGATCACAGGAATCTTCACAGCCGCTTTCACGTCTGCGATCACGCCCCAGTCTGCATGACCATGATAATACTGTTCTCTGGTCCTGCCATGAACAGCCACAGCAGCCGCACCGCATTCCTCTGCTATATGTGCGATTTCCGGTGCATTAATATGCCCGCCGTCAAATCCGCTTCGGATCTTGATCGTAATCGGCAGCTTACACGCTTTTGTCATTGCTGATACGATCTTTCCTATTAGCAACGGATCCTTCATCAGCGCAGACCCCTCGCCGTTATTTACAATCTTTGGAACCGGACATCCCATATTCACATCGACAAATGCAAATCCACAGTCTTCGATCTTCTTCGCCATCTCTGCAAGCAGCTCCGGGTCTGAGCCAAATAACTGCACACCGATCGGATCTTCTTCCGGGGAAACCGCAAGAAGCGGAACTGTATTCTTATTATTATAGTACAAACCCTTTGCACTGATCATTTCCGTGTATAAAATATCGCAGCCCTGTTCCTTCGCCAGCAAACGAAATGGCTGGTCACATACCCCAGCCATTGGTGCTAAAACAAGTTTATTCGTAAAATCCATAAATACTCCTATGCCTGTTTTTGTTTATCCATAATAATTCGAAGACCATACAGTGTCAGATCCGGATCATAGGTATCGATGCAGTCGGTATTCTCATAAATCATCTTACCAAGTCCACCGGTCGCAACAACCTTCATATTATCAAAGCCGGATTCCTTCCGCATACGCTTTACAATGTATTCTGTCTGTCCGATATAGCCAAGACATACACCTGCCTGCATACTGGAGATCGTATCCTTACACAGTACCGTATCCGGCACCTTGATCTCAATTTCCGGCAGCTTCGCTGTTCCGCTCCATAATGCATTTGCACCCAGGCGAATACCCGGTGAAGTTACACCTGCTATAAATGAACCATCTCCATTTACCAGATCATATGTGGTTGCAGTTCCAAAATCGATCACCAGCACAGGTCCGCCATACATATGGTACGCTGCTACCGCATCTACGATACGGTCTGCACCAAGCTGTCTTGGATTTGGAATCGTAATATTAATACCTGTTTTTACCCCAGGCTCCACGATCAGAGGATCTAACTTAAAATATTTTCTTATTCCATTTGTCAGGGAATGCATCACATTTGGTACTACAGATGCAATAATAACTTCATCAATTACATCTAACGGAAGATTTCTCATTCGAAGCAATTCTCCCAAAAATACACCAAACTCATCTGAAGTTCTCGATATTCCCGTCGTCATACGGAATGTCTTCTCTAACTTTTCTCCGTCAAATAATCCCATCGTGATATTCGTATTTCCTACATCAATTGCAAATAGCATCTCTCACCTCTAATAGTCTTCCAGATAAAATACCTTATAAAACAATTCCAGACTGGAAAACAACTGCTGCTTGTCCTTCTGTAACTGCTTGATCTTCAACTCACATCCGATCTCATCATATAACAAATCCTCATCAAATGCTTCTGTTACAAGATTCAGGCTTCCCTCCTGGTCAAATTCAAGCCTCAGTATACCACCTACATCCTCTGTAAACAATACACACATGATTTTTAATTCTTTTTTTATTTCTTCCGGAAGTCCTTTAAACTCCTCATTCAGATAAAATTTCTGTTCGTACTTCGAACTAGCACATAATACAACCTTTTCTGGTTTCATTGTTTCTCCTATCCTATCACATCTGCCATATCATACATGCCTGCCGGTTTTCCTGCCAGGAATTTTGCGGCTTCTACTGCGCCCTTTGCAAATACTGACTTGGAATATGCTGTATGCTTGAACTCGATCACTTCATCGATTCCCGCAAAGATGACCTCATGTTCTCCAACAATCGTTCCGCCACGAACGGCTGAGATACCAAGCTCTTTCTTATCTCTCTTTTTTCTGACCTGACTTCTGTCGTAGACATATTCATATTCTCCGCCTCTTGCTTCATTAATAGAATCCGCAAGTGCTATCGCTGTTCCGGATGGTGCATCTACCTTCTGGTTATGATGCTTCTCAACGATCTCGATATCATAGCCTGCCGGTGCAAATACATTCGCGGCATCCTTTAACAGCTTCATCAAAGTGTTGATTCCAAGTGACATATTGGCTGACTTTAAGATTGCAACCTTTGCACTGCATTCTTTTACCTTTGCAAGCTGTTCATCACTTAAACCGGTTGTACAGAGAACTACCGGGATCTGTTTTTCCACACTGTAATCAAGAAGTGCATCCACTGCTACTGCTGCTGCAAAGTCAACGATTACATCTGCCGCCACATCACACTTTTTAATATCTGTAAATACCGGATATCCGTTATCTCTGTTATCTGCGATATCAATGCCTGCAACGATCTGTGCATTCGGATCATCCGCTACAAGTCCTGTGATCACCTGTCCCATCTTACCATTACATCCATGCATTATAATTCGAACCATTTTCTTTTCCTCCATTTATCCTGTGTTTTTCTCATTCTGCCGTAGCAGCCGCCAAATTTCTCATGCAGACATGAACTTTGGCTGAGTACCCGCAAACTAAACAAAAATCCCGCAGAACCTGCGGGATTTTATATACTACAGACAGATTCCTGTATCCCTTCTGTCCATCTTTGTTTATATCATACAGCCTGATCCTCTACCGGATCATCTGTATTTTCTTTTTATTCTAAAGTAAGCCGTACGCTGTCATTGCGGCCTTTAACTTCTCTACATGTGCAGGCTCCATCTCTGTTAATGGCATTCTCATTGTTCCGCCGCATAAGCCCATAAGCTCAACTGCTTTCTTAACAGGAATTGGATTTACTTCACAGAACAGTGCCTCACACAAATCGATCGTCTTTAACTGGATATCAAGACTTCCCTTTACATCGCCGTCCATGAATTTCTTAACCATATCATGTACATCTCTTGGAGCAATATTTGCTGTTACAGAGATAACACCCTTTCCACCTAATGACAGGAGTGGTACTACCTGATCATCGTTACCGGAATAAATATCGATACAGCCATCTGCCAGTTTTGCAAGCTTAACTACCTGTGCGATATTACCGGACGCTTCCTTGATACCTACGATATTTGGTACAGTCTTTGCAAGTGTAACTGCTGTCTCCGGCTGAATGTTACATCCTGTACGGGATGGTACATTGTATAAGATAATTGGAATCTTTACAGAATTCGCAATAGCTGTAAAGTGTGCGATCAGACCATTCTGGGTTGCCTTGTTGTAATATGGTGTTACTAACAGTAATCCATCTACGCCATAGCTCTCTGCCTCTGTAGAAAGGTAAATAGCTGTTCCTGTACAATTAGAACCTGCACCTGCGATAACAGGGATTCTGTGATCTACATATTCTACACATGCCTTTATACATGCGAGATGTTCTTCATGTGATAATGTAGATGCTTCACCTGTTGTTCCACATACGATAATGGCATCTGTACCATTTGCAATATGGAATTCAACAAGCTCCTTCATCTTATCGAAATCAACCTCGCCATTCTCCTTAAATGGTGTTACTAACGCTACACCTGAACCTTCAAAAATTGACATAAATTTTTCCTCCTTAAAATCTAAAACCTGTAAATCCTCGTGGAATCAATTTTACTTCTTCTATACAGTATAAAAGGCCGGCACGCGAGCGCCGACCTTTAGAAATAATACACTTTCTGAAAAAGTAGCCCTCCATCTGTGACGATGACAGTCATACAGTTATTCGCTGCACAACCAGGTTACAGCCCTATGGATAACTGCTTCCTTCGGCGGTATCCCCTTTCAACACATATCATCTACCTCCATATATATCCATATATTTACTGATAAATACCGCGCCTCTACTGAATTTTCTTTTTTCCATTAGATAAAATTACTATATCATTCCTGTCTGTTTCTGTCAATATGTAACAACTTCTTTTCCCTGCCTGTTCATTGCTTTACCGTCCCTTTGCCGTGCTACTCCAGACATTCCATTTTGCTGACAGATACCTCATAAGCCGTCTTGCTGATGATCTGGTCATTCCCGATCCGTTTCTGATATTCCCGGCTCTGGATCCTGCCCCAGACCGCAACATGCTCCCCTACCTTCAGCTTCCCTGCAAATCTTGCATTTCTGCCCCAGCAGATACATGGAATATAGTCACTCTTGCCATATGCCCGGTTAACTGCAAGCAGAATATCTGCAATCTCTCTTCCAAGTGGTGTCATACGGTACACCGGCTCCTTGCAGATATAACCATCCAGATAAATCTGATTTGGTTTGTTTTCCGCTTCGCCCTCCTCATCATCCAGTACCGATATCTCCCTGACAAATACCGATAAGATCAGACGGTTTCTCGTCTCCTCATGTTTGTTATAAGAACGGAACTGTCCTCTTGCAACCACCTTTTCCCCAATATGGGAATTTTCTACATCAAATAACCGGTCAGATACCATAAGTGGTATTACGTCATAGGTATCACTCAGTCTGGCAACAACAAGATCCACCATATAAAATCCCTCTCCGAAGATCTCATGACTGAACGTAAAGTCTGACGCGATCTCCCCCGCTACGATCACCTGGTTATTGTTTAATGTTTTTTCCATGCTTTTTCTCCCTTCTGGTATATCCCTTCGAATGTATACCATAAAATATATTCTTATATACCAGAAGATATGCTGCCTTTTTTTGTCTTGTTTTGTCTATTATCCGATCATTTTCGCTGCCTGTATGCTTCATATGCAAGAAGTGTCGCTGAAATTGCAGCATTTAAGGATTCCACCTGACCTGCCATCGGAATACGGATCAGGCGGTCAGCCTTTGCAGAAAGTTCATAGGTCAGACCGTTTCCTTCATTTCCGATCAGGAATGCATTGTTCTTTTCAAGTTTTCCCGCGTACAGATTCTGTCCGTCCAAATGCGCCCCATAGACAACAATTCCATGTTCCTTTAACCGGTCAACCGTACCCATGAGATCATCCACATAGACAAATGGCACCCGGAAGATCGTTCCCATTGTAGATCGTACCACCTTAGGATTGTATATATCACAGGAATCCCCTCCAATGATAATACCTGTAACGTCAGCAGCCTCTGCTGTCCGCACGATCGTACCCAGATTACCGGGATCCTGTATGGATTCCAGCACCAAAAAAGTGTTTCCACCCTCATGTTTAGCCATCACAGAAATCAAATCATCCATCGTGTAATGATATCTATCCACGACAGCAAGAAGTCCCTGCGGGGTTTTCGTCTGTGACATCGACTGAAACACACTGTCTGATACAACAACCAGTCGTCCGTCCTGTTCTGTGATCCCTTTTACAGAAAGCTCCGCTTCATATTTTCTATATGCCGTTTCCGATACAAACACCTGCTTTACCCGGTCAACCGGAAGTTCCCGGAACATACGGCTTCCTTCTACTATAAATACCTGTTCTTCTTTGCGGAATGCCGCATTTTTATTTAACTTGTTGATATTCTTTATCTTAGGATTTGAATTTGCAGTAATGATCTCCATACCTGCATCCTCCTGTCATTTTCTTTTCCAGCAATCCTTCAGGATCTGCCATGTAAGCAATCCAGACACGAACGCTGCTATTTCATCTTATTCGGACGAACGGTTACACGGCTGACACCATATTCCAGCTTCAGCCGGTCTACGATACCGGAAGCTCCGTCTACCATAAAGCCCCTTCCCATATTCTTGTATTGCTTTTCCTGTTTGATGAATATATATACCGGACAGTTTCCTTTATATTCTTCCAGGATTGACAGGAACTCTTTCTCCAGCTCATCATATTCTTTTCTATCATCAAAGCATACCCAGACCTGCAGATCACCCTCTGTAAATTCCGGTTTTCCTGTATTTTCTCTGCGAGGCTTCATCCTGCCACTGTTATTATAACGACTGAAATCATTTCCTGCCGCCACTTCATCAAAAGTCAGGATCTCTTCCGCGATCAGCTTCGCGTCCTCCTCTGAAACCGTCGCCCGACCCTTTACAAAGATCTTATTATCTGCCGTCAGTTTCTCCCGGTAATCTTCATATTTCTTTGGAAATACAATGATCTCCGTCTGTCCGACCATGTCCTCCAACGTAACAAATGCCATGTTCTGATTGTTCTTTGTCAACTTCACCGTAACACCTGCTACCATGCCGCCAAGAATACAGATACTCTGATCCGGAACTCTTGCCCGTCCTTCTTCCTCATCGATCATGAAATCCACCGATGAAAATGCCGTTTTCTCACTCATCAGTTTCTCATAATCAAGAAGCGGGTGGCCGGATATATAGATACCAAGCACAGATTTCTCAAGTGCCAGCTTCTCCTGCTCGTCATATTCCTCTACATCCGGAAATTTCGTCTTTGCCGCTTCTGCAAACTCACCGCCAAAAAATTCTGCAAATGACATCTGTCCTGCAGATGAATTCTTCCGCTCTTTATAGACTTCATCGATCATCATCGGATATGCCATCATCATCTGGCGTCTCTTCACACCAAAGCTGTCAAATGCACCTCCAAGGATCAATGCTTCAACCGTCTTCTTATTGGTCTCCTTCGGTGTCATACGAACCAGAAAGTCCTTCATGTCTTTATACGGTCCATTTGCCTCCCGTTCTTCTACAATCCGGTCTACTACTGCACTTCCAACACTCTTGATCCCTGACATGCCATATCGTATCGCACCCTTGGCTGCTGAGAAGCCGCTGTAGCCTTCATTGATATCCGGCGGCAGGATCTGGATTCCCATCTGGCGGCAGGACTGAATATAACCCGCCACCTTGGAACTGTTATCCTTTACTGATGACATCAGCGCCGCCATAAATTCAACCGGATAATAGCATTTTAAAAATGCTGTCTGATAGGCAACAACCGCATATGCTGCTGCATGAGATTTGTTAAATGCATATTTTGCAAAATCCGTCATATCATCGAAGATTTTATTTGCAGTTGCTTCCGGGATGCCTCTGGCGATACAGCCCGGCACTCCTAATTCTTCATTTCCATATACGAAATACTGGCGTTCCTTCGCCATGACATCTGCTTTCTTCTTTGACATGGCACGGCGCACCAGATCGCTTCGTCCTAGTGTATATCCGGCAAGCTTCATAACGATCTGCATAACCTGCTCCTGATATACAATACAGCCATAGGTTGGTTCCAGGATCTCCTGAAGCTCCGGCACGTCATAGGTAATCTTCTCCGGATGTTCCTTACCATTGATATAGTTTGGAATAAAATCCATAGGTCCCGGGCGGTACAGAGAGATTCCGGCTATGACATCTTCCAGACTCTGAGGCTTTAACTCCTTCATGAAGTTCTTCATACCGGAACTTTCAAGCTGGAAGATACCCTCTGTCTTACCTGACGTAATCAACTCAAATACCTTTTTATCATCATAATCGATATGATCGATATCAATATCAACTCCGGTCTCCTGCTTTATAAACTTTACTGCATCCTGAATAACGGTCAGAGTACGAAGTCCAAGAAAGTCCATTTTCAGAAGTCCTAATCGCTCGATCGTTGTCATTGTAAACTGGGTGATGATCGAATCATCACCGCCTCTTGCAAGCGGTACATATTCATCGATAGAATCTCTGCCGATCACGACACCGGCCGCATGCATACCGGTATTTCTTGGAAGTCCCTCTAACTTTCTTGCCATATCGATCAACTGTTTGACATCTGCATTTTCCTCATACATCTCTTTCAGATCCTTGCTGACCTTCAGAGCTGTGTCAATATTCATGCCGATCTCCATCGGGATCGTCTTTGCTACCGCATCACAAAGTGCATATGGGAGATCCAGCGCGCGACCAACATCACGGATAACATTTCGTGCCGCCATCGTCTGGAAGGTTACGATCTGTACGACCTTTTCTTTTCCATATTTACGGACAACATAATCGATAACTTCCTGCCTTCTCTCGTAACAAAAATCCACGTCGATATCAGGCATGGATACACGCTCCGGGTTCAGAAATCGTTCAAACAGTAAGTTATAACGGATTGGGTCAATATTTGTGATCTCAAGGCAATAGGCTACGATACTGCCTGCCGCAGATCCACGACCGGGTCCGACAGCAATCCCATGATCCTTTGCATATCTTATAAAGTCCGATACGATCAGAAAATAATCTACATATCCCATTTTCTTGATCGTATTGATCTCATAGGTCAGACGCTCCATCAACTCCGGTGTTACCGGGTTATAACGCTTCCTGATTCCCTCCATACAGAGCTTTTCCAGATACTCCTCGGCTGTCAGTCCATCCGGCACATCAAATTCCGGCACCTTCTGCTCGCCAAATACGATCTCTACATTACAACGGTCTGCAATCTTCTGTGTATTTGCAAGAGCCTCCTTCGCATAAGGGAAAAGCTCATACATTTCTTCTTTGGATTTCAGATAATACTGTCCACCTGTATAGCGCATACGATCTTCTTCATGTACCTTCCGGTTTGTCTGGATACACAGAAGGATATCGTGTGCCTCCCAGTCCTCTGCAAGGATATAGTGAGAATCATTCGTTACGACCATCGGGATACCCAGCTCTTTGGACAACCGCATAACACCTGCATTTACCGTCGCCTGCTCTGCCAGCCCATGATCCTGCATCTCAAGGAAATAATTGTTTTCTCCAAATATCTTCAAATGACGGAGTGCTGCCTCTTTCGCTCCTTCATAGTTGTTCTTTCTTAAATTGACGGCAACCTCACCCGCCAGACAGGCCGAAAGCGCGATAATGCCCTCATGGTATTGTTCCAGCACTTCCATATCTACTCTCGGCTTATAATAAAAGCCCTCTGTAAAACCTCTGGATACGATCTTAGACAGGTTCTTATATCCCTGATTGTTTTCTGCGAGCAGCACCAGATGATAATATCGTTCCTCACCTCTGGTATTCTCACGGTCAAATCGTGACCCCGGACTCACATAGATCTCGCAACCTATGATCGGCTTGATCCCCTCTGCCCTTGCTGCCTCATAAAAATCAATAACTCCATACATAACGCCATGATCGGTGATCGCAAGTGAATCATACCCCAGTTCCTTCGCACGCTTTACCAGACTCTTGATCTTCGCCGAGCCATCCAGCAAGCTATATTCTGTATGCACATGTAAATGTGTAAAATCCATATTTATCCCTCCGGCTTTTCAGCCTCTCTTCCGTTTGTTTACTTTCTCCAGTCTGACGTTACTGTCAATAACGATCTTATTTCTATTTTTTCTTCGGTCTTTTATTATGCAGTACTTCCCGCCGTATATAGTCAAAGGTATAATCCTCCCCTTTTTCTGCCAGCATCACCAGCAAACTCTCAAGCAATGCATCCGTTTCCGGATGGAGCAGATGATTCTTTCTAGCCTTACCTTTTCTGAAATATTCCAATGGGAAAGAATCGTTATACTTCTCTTTATTATAATTCTTACTTGCTGCAATCCGGTCACAGAACATCTCAACTACATATTTTTCCGGCATTTTACAGCCCGCTAACGCACCGGAATGATCTGTGCTATAATCTACCCAATATTCCAGATGATGCTTATTTCTTCCTTTATGATGCAGCCAGGCACTTGTATAGCCTTTATCCTCTCGTTCCGCATCATTCGGGCTTCGGTCTCCCTGATAATACTTCACCCCCACTGAGAACTCCGTCCAAGAGTATTTGGACAGATCATGCAGCAGTCCCTGTTTATATAAGCCTACCCGGAAGCAGTTTTTCATAACCAGCCACTTATGATGGTTGATCGTTTTCAAATGTTTATACCAGTTCATGTTCATGAAACTTTTCATCTCCGATTTTATTCTAAATATTATCCATCTTTTTATTGTATTTCATTTTTCCCTTTTTGCCAACACCCAAGGAAGCAGTTACCTGAGAAAAATTGCGATTATTTTTATCATCCATTAAAAACGGATAATACCTTCTCTTTATTATAATTTAATTTCATAATTCTGCCCCTAAACTGCCCCTAAAACCATTTTAAGGCATAAAAATACCCCGAATCCCTTGCTTTCTCTTAGGTTTCGGGGTATAAGGTTCAAAGCCGAAAAAGGGCTTTTTCCTTTTTTTCTTTAAATATGAAAATGTGCGAAAAAGCTAGGTTTTAAGCCATTTTTTCACGTTTTGAATTGTAAGGCATGTGAACATAAATGCAATATTTTTGCCCAATTTTTGCCCAATTTTTTTACGGTGTTTTGCTTTTTAAATAAGCCCTAAATGCTGCACAATGAAAGTGAATTTATTTCCCGCCGGTGCGCTGCTTGCAAGCTTAATCTTTGCCGCTGATCCTGTTCCGTTTATGCTATACTCTTCCATTTCATTCAGCATTAATCCGTTTTTATAAACATTCACGATGTCTGTATCCGCGTTGTATTCACTTATTCCGATGTTTACCTCTGTAGCTGCTGCCTTTAATGTTGTGCTTGATCTGTATGTTACTATCGTCGCCGATACATTCGTCAGCTTCACCCATCCGCATACGTCGCTATCTTCTCTCTTGTCGGTGATATTCTCTGCCAGAATTTCTGTCGCATTCGCCGGTACATATATGTATGCAAGTGCCATTTCTTTAACTGTATCGTTGTCATACAGCGCCGGCGGTTCTGGTGTCGCTGCTTCTTCTCCTTTTTTTATGTAGAGATATCCTTCTCTGTCGTCAAGGCTTACGCTGATAACGACCGCATCATAGCGCGGTTGTGCGTTTCCGCTTTCGACTGTTATATCTTCCGCTGCTGTAATATGTATATATTTTTCCATGCAAATAGCTTTTCCCGGCAGCACCCGGACAGCCATTCCACCCGGAGCAGTTACCTCCATTTCTCTTTTAAATTTTCGAAAAACTCCGTCGCTTACTATTCCTTCAAAAAAATTATTCAGATCATTTGCTCCATATATTCTGTCACCGTTTACTGAGTTAAAAAATCCGCATTTTATCATCTTCTATACCTCCTCTGTGTCAAATGTTGGAATACAGGTGTAGCCTGATTCGTCCCACGATTCTATGACTTCCGTTATTCTTGCATTCGCTGACATTCCATATTCATTTTTCATTTTTATAATATCGCCTAAATCGTAATCAATTCCATATGCGTAGTTGATCCCCGGCTCAATCGTGCCGGAAAACTTTTCTTGTACAATCGTTTCAGCCAGCTTTTCCTGTCCTTTTGCCGCCAGCAGTTTGTTATATTCTGCATTTGATAATGTTCCGCTATCCGTGTTGCTTGATATATCTCTCGCGTCAACATATTCTTCAAATCTTTCATACCCTGCTGCCGATCCGACTGTATACGTCTTTCTGCTAACTCCTTCACCTTCGCCGGCGACAAGTGCTACGTTTTTATACGCTTCAACGCTTGACGAGTATTCAGATTCGATCAAGTTGTCCATATTCGGGCTAAACGCTACACTTCCCGACCGGTCAACCCCTTGATATGCCGTTATTTTGATCCCTTTTTCATACGTTGCTTTATATCCGTATTTGTACGTTGCTAACAGCTCGATAAACGCATCAAGTAAGTTGTCGCCGGTGATCTGCTTTTCTACCTTTTCGCTGTTCTTTATGCCACTTTCAAATGTCACGCCCGCAATTTTTCTTGCAGAATTTGACGGCTTTATTAAATTTTCATTTAATATTTTTTTCGCGCAATCAACAACTGATCCCGAAAGATTCGTTTGTGTCCATACTATTCTTTGTGCAAGCAGTATATCCATCGTCTTGCCGGTCACTGTCATATAGTTGCCTTTTTCTTCGTCCGTTTCAACCTTAATCGTCTGTATCTGCATGATATCTGCCGGTCTGTCCGCACGCTGTAGTATATTCCTTTTTTTAAGTATTGTGAGCGTATCTGTTTCAGCTGGTAAGTATATCTCGCAGTCGCCGGTTTCGCAATACCGCTTTGTCCAGATTATGCTTTCCGCATAATCAATTACTGCTATTTTTTCACAATTTTGATTTAAGACATATAACTCCATCACACACCTCCGTACAGAATCGGGCATTTAATTGTTATCAACATATTATCCGCGCCTGAATCTGCATTGTAGTTGATCCGGTTGCTGCCCGGCGCAAGCCGTAGCCATTCGCTTGTATCGTCTAACGTATTTAAGACGTTGTTTTTTTCGCCGTTTCGCTCCAAAATTATACTTTTAGTGCCGCGTTCTGTGTTGATCGTGATATGATCGCCTTCATTTATCACTATTAGTAGCTTCATCTGCTGCCCGGTCGTCGCGTTTACTATAAGCGGATTTTTCACCTTTTTTGTCGCTTCAATGTCAATCAGTACCCCTGTTTCGACATTTCCCGGATTTGTGATGTATTCCGACATCGAACCGACATACTCACTAAACGCAATCCCTTCTGCAGGAATTGAAAAAGGAAATTCGAACAGATCTACAACCGGTGACATTTTCATAACCTCTGCGTCCTGCGCCCGCCAATACGGTTTCGGACACATTACGCTGATCTGACATTTTACTTTATTGCTGAAATGATCGTATTCAAACGATTCTATGTACCCTTCTATGTATACATTCTTTTCTTTTGTTGCATACGATATCTTCAAATATCGCTTCGGCAATAAGAGCTTGTTAAGTTCGTCTAAATTCTTTGCAACATTTTCGTTAATCACAACCGTAATTACTACGTTTCTTTTATTCAGCCGGCTAGAATTGTACCGCTCACCGTCGAATCCTGCTACAGTTGAGGTTGAGATTGTAGCACCGGGCGGGTTCAGCCCGGTGATACTGGTTACTTTATAATCTTCTTTGTGTGTCAATTCCAATTCTTTCTGAAATTCGTTTATCAATTTTAAAGTAAACATTTAAACTCCTTTCGCAAAATTAAGCTGATTTTTCGTCTGTCTATAGATCTCTAATCTGCTTAATGCTTTCGGTGATGTGTTATACTGATTAAATGTATATGATGTGTTCTTGACATCATTAGATCCGTTTCTGTCAGATCTCATTCTGTCAGTATTTACCCTCGCCTTTGCGCCTTCAATATCTAGCGTGATCGGTTTTGTAACCGATGTCTTCACCTGTTCCCACGCTTTATCTATTGATGTTTTATTTTTCAAGATTCCTTCGCTCATTCCAAGTGTTAAGTATCCACCGATTTCTTCCATCACTTTCGACGGAGAGTGAATCTTGAATTTCTTCCTTATCGTTTCCGCTACGTTTTCGCAGAATTTTGAAAGCGTCTTTTCCACGTCGCTTTTACCCTTGAAAGCTTTCAAAAATCCGTTCAATGCGTCCGTTCCGGTTTTTGACACATTTTTCGTTAAATTCCCGAATAAGCTTTCCACTTTCGTGGTATATTGCTTTTTTAGAGTGTCAATCTCTGCCTGATACTTCGCTGCCGTTTCCTTCGTGTTCTTTTCATACTCTTTCTTTAATGCTGCTTTTTCGTCTTTGTAGTCTGCCTTTAATTCTGCAATATCATCCTTGTACCATTTGTACGCTATTTTATTGCTTGTTCGTATCTTTTTATTGTACGCTGCGTCGTATTTTTCTAGATCGTCATCTGACATTTTGTTCAACGCGTCCATAAATTTGTTTGCGTCGTCAACATTCATTGAAAGGATCTGATCCATCAACTCGCTTGATACTTTTTCGCTTAATTTGTTCAGCTTTGCTCCGTACTTTTCAATCTCTTTTGTCTGCTCCTTCAGATTTCCGAGTGTTAAATTTCCGTTGCTGTCGATCGTATACAGTGCGCTCGCTCCGCTCATCTTGTTAGCCAGCGTCTCCTGCTGTGTTTCAACCTCTTTTATGAGATTCTCATACTTATCTTTAATCTCTTTCAGATTTGATTTGTAATCTGTTGATAACTTTTTCAAAGCTTCCTTCTGCTTTTTCTCAACATTTGATATTAGCGTCTTATATGTCTTTGTTACGGATGTGATCGACGTTGTAAAGCTAGAGATCTGCTCCGTGATTCCTTCATTCAGCTTTGTGACAAGCTTCGAACCGGTTGCTTTAAAGTCTTCTTCGCTCATATTCCGCTTTAAGCTTGCAAGGACGGTTTCGCTCAACTCTTTTGTTGTCTTCGTTACTGCGTTTTTGTTCCGCGTGATTCCTTCCGCGATACCGAGCGATATGTATTTACCGACCTGATCCCTCATGACTGTAGACGGTGAATGTATGCCGAAGTGCTTTTTGATCTTGTCAACAACGTCATTCGTGAATCCTTTGATCTTGTCAAGTATCCAACCGGTCATATCTGATATGCCGTTCCACAGTCCTGTTATTAAATTTTTGCCAATATCCCGGAGCGAATCCGGCTTAAATGTATCAATGATCTTTGTCAAGATATCTTTCGCGATATTCTTTATAGATTCAATGCCCGCCTTGAATGCTTCGCCAAGCTTTGATATTCCGTTTTTTCCGATGTCGAGCAATTTTTCCGGCAGATTCTTTATAGCATTTGTTACCGCTTCCGCTACGTTTTTACCCGCCGTTTTTACAGCGGAGACAGCGTTCAAAATTCCGTCTTTTAAGAATGTGATCGCTTTTTTACCGAGATTCAGCCAGTTAAATGCTTCCCACACTGCTACTATTGCCTTGATAATTTTCGGAATGTTCTTCACCAGCGTTGGAATCGCCTGTACAATTCCCTTTGCAAGTGTTATTACAATATTGACTGCTGCCTTTAAGATCTTTGGCGCGTTGTCGTTTATCACGTTTGCAAATTTCGTAACAATGTCCGGTGCTTTTTTTATCAATGTCGGCAAACTGTCAGCTATTCCTTGCGCTAGATTCTGAATAAATGATATTCCTGCATTTACAATGATCGGCGCGTTCTGCGTCAGCATATCTGCGAATCCGTCTAACGCATCTAACGCTTTATTAATCACCGCCGGTAAATTACTTCCGATTCCTTCGCCAAGCTTTGTTATAAGCTGCGCGGCAGCTTCTAACGCTTTGCTTGTCAACGTCGGCAAATTTGTGCTGATACCTTCAGCGATTTTTGTTATAATCTGCTCTCCGAATGTCAGAAATTCGGGGATGCTCGTTGTTAATTCTTCGTAAATCGCCATAGCAAGGCTCTGAATCGTCTCAAGTAACTGCGGTGCTGACTTTGCTATCATACTCACGATCTGTTTTAACAGATCCTCTCCCGCTGCTAAGATATTCGGAATCTCCTGCATTAATCCGCTAATCAGCGATGAAATCATAGATACGCCGATCGTTAAGATTCCCGGCAATGCTGCCGTTGCTTTTCCGAGTATTGTGTTCACAATACTTCCAACTGCTGTGCCGATCTTCTTATCTGCTCCTGATGTGCCTTTCAAAAGATCTGTAAAGCCTTTTGCAAGATCTTTTATGCCCGGAAGTGCTGACGTGAGCAATTCTGTTCCCATTTTTTTGAATGTCGTTACAACCGGTTCAGCCGTCGCGCCAACCTCTGCCATTGTTTCGTCAAGTTCCTCCTGCGCTCTGTTTGCATCTATGATTGCACTGTTTGTTTTTTCGTACGCTCCTGCTGCGTCAGAATAAAGGCTTGTAAGTGTCGCCGTTATAAGCTGTGAGCGTTCCTGTTCTGAACTGCACGCCTGTAATGCAAGTGTGAAGGAATCCTCCGCGTTTTCACCATCTGCAATGCCTTTCTGAAAAGCTGTAAGTGCTGTTTCATTGCTTGCAAGTGCTTTATTCCAAACCTCTGTATCTGTTGATACCCAGTTCAGTGCATCCGCCAATGGTCCCGTGACCTGTGCTACTTTTGCCGTTTCGTTTGCTGCTTCTGCCAGCCCTTCAACCGGTAAGCCATCGCCGAATGAACCGTATACGCCGGTCGCTATCGTCGTCCAATTTGCCAGTTCTTTCTCAGAATTACATAATTTTGCAAGGTTTCCAGCCGCTTCTGTTGCTCTGTCCGTGTCGCCGAGTACGGCATTCAACTCTTTAAACGTCTTCTTTCCCTGTTCTGCCGTAAAATTTGACGATGTGAACGCTGTCTCAACTTTTCCCATTGCTACGCGGAACTCTCGCGTAGCTTCTGCTGATGCAATAAACGACGTAACTAGCCCAGCACCGGCTGTTACTGCTGCCTTTATGCCTTTTACTGCGAGAGACGCCAGATTTTTTGTCAACTCTTTTGTCGCCGATCCGGTTTTTTCTGACTGTTTTTCCACTTTTTCAAGCGTCTTTTCGTGATCTTCGCCTGAATCTTCTGCGTCTTTGTTGCCGTCGTTTAAATCTTCCAGCTTGTCTGTATAGTCGCTGATCTCTTTCTGTACCTTTTTGATCGCTGCTTTTTCGTTTGCAATTTTAATTGCTAATTCTTCCGCGCCTTTTGAATTTTCGCCCTGTTCCTCAACTACTGCTTTATACTGTTCTTCCAGATTTCCGAGTATCTTTTTCTCTGCGTCAAGTGTCTTTTCAAGGTTTTGCAGTTTTGCGCTGATTCCGTCCGCTGATTCGCTCCATTTGTCCATACCGGCGGTTGCTTCTTTAAACTCAGCGTTCGCCATGCGGATCTGTCTTTTTGCGTCCGTGATTCCTTTTTTAAAGTCGCTTATATCTATCTTTAAGCTTGATGTTGTTTCGTCCTTTTCGCTAATTTTTACCACCACCCCGCATCATTTGATGCATAACGTCTAACTTCTTTAACTCCGTTTTTTTCTCTATCCTGTTCTTTTTTTGCCCGGATCTGCATTCGTCTCATATCACTGTACAGATCTATCACGCTATCATATGATTCATTTTGCAACTGTATCGGATTGATCCCTGTATACTCTTTGCACAAATTATTAATGATTAAAAAAAATGTTTCGTCTAGGGGGATATCCTCCCCCTTCTCTAGTTTTTTTCGTCAACCGGAATGCCGATCAGCTTTTTCAGCTTTAATAAAAGAAAATCTTTTACCACCTGCACCATCTCGGCAAGGTCTACTGTATCCCAATCTTCTTCTGTTGCGTCCGGAAAGATTCTTCCGAGAAGCTGTACAAGATCATCCCAGCTCTTTGTTACTGTCTCCATCACATAGCCTGTGTCATTTAACTTTTCTTCATTAAAAAGCCCTACAACTCTTCTTGCCAGTCCGAACGGAATTTTTGCGTCCTCCGCTTCTAACACCTTTTTAACGTCTTTCATATTATTTTCATAAACTGTAATTTTCATTTTTAACCTCCTGATTTTAAATCAGGCGGGTATGATTCCCGCCTGACCTTTTATTTTTTCTTTTTTCTTTAGCCCTCCGGCTCTGTCTTCGCCTTCACTGTGTCCGGCGTCTGAATTTCATCAAACCACTTGCTTAAATCTACCTTGTCATATCTTTCATCAAGCACAAATCCCTTTACTGCTGCCGGTGTCCAAGTTCCATCTTCTTCCAGCTTTCCCTTTGCAAATACATGTGTTGTCTTAATCGCTGTATAGACATATGCGCGGTTTGTTGTGTCCGTTCCGGCGTCTTCTGTCTTGTGATCGTCCTCTGGTATCGAGAAGCTACCTTTGTTTTTAACTACATATCTGTAGCTGCCGTCTACACACTTCGTTCTGTACATGATCGCGAAGTAGTCGTCTCGGCGTGTTCCTTCTACCATCATGCCGGTGTCTTTGTCGAATGACCGACCGGTGAGTAACGCATCCATTTCAAGTGGTGGCACAGCTACGGTATATGTGAGGGAATCTGAACCCTCGGTGTTGATAACAAACATCGGCTGATTGTCGTAGTAATGTGTGTCTGCTGATGTTTCTGTAGTCTTGCTCACTTCTGCGACCGGCGCAAGTTTTACCGGTTTTTCGCAGATATATCCGTGGCCTTCTCCGGTTTCGTTGTCGTCGCAAATAATTCTAGCGACATATAAGTTGTCGACGCCGCGGTACTCTGTGTATTTTTCTGCATCCATCTTTTTTATTCCTCCGTTTCATCTACTATTATGACCGCATCCAATCCGCGCCCGGTGTGGCTTGGTTCGTCGCTTATGACATCCCGCCCCCGCGTGGTGATGATGTAGCCATTTTTTTTCAATAATTTTCTAATGTCTCTCAACAGCGAAAAGGTTACGCCCGGATCATCCGAGTACACATTGACGTTATATAGATACGCAGCTCTCTTTGTTTCGTTATCATATGCAGCCGCTTCTGATTCGTCCGCATTCCAGAATGTTATAAACGTATCCGGATATGCTTCATCTTCCAAAAAACCGCCTTGTCGTCGTACCTTATAGCCGAATGTTTCTAATAATTCGATCAGGTTGTCTTCCATCACTTCATAGCCCTTTCCAGCATTTTATTTAATGCCTTCTGCTGAATTTTTTTGATCTCTTTTTTTGTCTTACTGCCGTAAATATCGTCATATAGCTTTTGTGCCGGCTTCATCTTCGGCGTGCCGTACATCAGTACGATACTTTCCAGCCCTGTCCGGTCGAAGTCATATCCGATATTGATCTTCGCCGTTGTTCCTTCCCATTTGACGCTGTAATCTGTATCTATACTTTGTGCGAGCCTGCCAGTCGAATATTTACCTTGTGCCGGGTAATTGCCCGACACGGTGTCACTGATTAATTTATCAGTTATTACCTTTTTTGATGCTTTTAGCATACTCTCCGTTGCTTTTTTCGCGTTAGCCCCGGCGCGTTCAAGGCTTGCATATGTGTCTTCCATGTCGATAAATAGTTGTACTTTATTTTTCGCCATTATGCGCCGCCTTTCACGGCGCGAACCTTGAATTGTAGATATTGATTCATCATGTTAATGTTTTCCGGTGTGCCTAAAATGTCATATTCTAAGCCGCCGATTTTCAAACGGCTTCCGGCTTTTATGTCTGGTCTATACCACGTCTGCACCGTTGCCGTGTTCTCGACGACAAGAATGTCATTTTTCACCGTTTCAGTGCCGCCGAACGTCCGAAAGCTGATATAGATATCATCAATCTTGATATATGACTTTTTTACGCTCCCTTTTTCCGTCTTTTCCTGCGGATTTAATAACTCCGCGAACACGGAATAAGGCAGATCTGGCATGAACTGTTTCATTCCGTTTCACCTCGCATTGCAAGCTGTATAACTCTGTGCATAAAATATGAGCTTAACTGTTTATAGTTGTATAAATCGTCAGTGCCTTTGTAAATGACGCCGATTGTTTTTTCTGCATTCACAACTTTATCCGGCACACCCGCAGCGATCATATATTCTTTTACATCATTTAAAATCGTTTCAAGCTGTCCGTCTTGCGCCGTTCCTGTGATGCCCATTGTCTTTTTTATATTTGCGAGCTGTTCTTCCTGCGTCATTTACCAGCACCTCCTTCTTTATGATCCGCTTACTGCTGCGCTTGCCGCATCTTCGCCCTTCTTGATGATGAGAACGCCGTTTGCATCCACAAGTTTACCATCGACGATCATGATACATTTGTTTTTAACCTCGTTTGTATCGTTGTCTGTCCACTTAACTGCTGTCATCTGCATGTTAGAATTGATAGCGTAATCCTGAAGGTTTGCGAATACTGCGACTACATCGCCCTTCTTCGCATCATCCCATGATGCAATCAGATCATCTTCTACTGTTTCAACAGTCTTGCCAAGGAAGCGATATGTCTCCTCGCCGTTGATTCCGTAATTTGTTCGACCGATTGGCTGACCGTTCTTATCAACCATTCCGTCGATGTATCCGTCAAATGTTGCCTGATTCATAATGAAATCGCCATTTCTGTATGCCTTTTTCATCTTTGCTTTTACCTTCTTGTGCCAGCCTTCCCATGAAGTGAATTCTGACGGTGTGATCGTGATAACATTTGCCGCCGGTACCCTTGAATCCTTCAAGATTCCAAGCGGCTGTGATGTTCCGTTTCCGTTCATGATCGCAATTTCCAACGCCTTTACAATCGCTTCAGCTGCAAGCGGAACAAATAAAGCCTGAAATGCTTCGATTGTCGCTACATTCACAAGTAATGTCTGTGCAATCTTGCACTCAACGCCGAAGTATGAGAATGTGATCTTGCTGTTTGCTTCGATCTTCTGTGCATCAGAGCTGTTTTCTCCAACCCATTTCGCTTCTGGTTTTAAGGATACGATAGGGATTGCAACTCCGCCCTGTACGTTTAACTTGCGCACTTTTGCGTAAATGTTTCCGTAAGTGTCCAGCTTCGTGATGATCTCATTCATGAGCGTGGTCGGGATCGCTGCTCCGGCATCTGCCGCCGCTGTTGTTGCTGCTGCTCGCATCTCTGCCGGAATTGGCACGTTTCGACAAACGTAATTCATAAACGCTGCCCGGTACTCTGCCGTGTCGTGCGGATCTGTTTTCTCTCTTTCCTGCAGCGCTCTCAATGTTTTGAATGTAGCAAGTGGAGAAAGCTCTGCGTTTCTAACCTGTGCGCCAGCTGGAATCGCCGATCTCCCTTCGTCTCCGCTGTTATCTCCGTTGTTATCTCCGCTGTTATCTCCTTCGTTTTCTTCGTCTAACTCGTCTAATGCTTTTTTTGCGTCCTGCAATTCTTCCAGCACAGCGTTTAATGTATCGCCGAGTGATCTTACTTCGTCAGCGGTTGATGCTGCCTGAATAAGCTTTCTTAACTCTTTCGCTCTTTCTTCCTTCTTTTTGATGAAATCGTTTAAATATTTTTTCATTTTTAATTTCCTCCATATAAATATTTTGCTTTTAACTTTTCCAACTCCAATTCTGCGTTATCAGCGTCCGCTGACCGAGCTTTCGCATTCTCCAATGCGCCTTTTGCGTTCTCCAACGCTTCTTTTGCTCTTGCTGTTACTTCTGTGTCTTCGTAAGCTGGAAATGTTACTATTGATACCTCCAAGACACTACTTATTTTTTCAATATGTCTCTTCGGGTAATCGCTGTCTAAATCTTCCCATCTGTCTTTTTCTACCACGAACAGAAAAGACATTCCGTCCATATCTCCGCGTTCTACTGCGGAGTACGCGTTCTTTGCATCGCTGTTTTTTTCTGTGTCGATATTGGCCCGGATCTTTAAGCCTTTATCGTCCACGGTCAACTGCATTGTCGAATTTTTATTATTGCGCCGTGATCTTGCGAGTGGGATCATCGTAGTATCATGATTCACTAACAATCTGACGTCTCGCAGATCTGCGCCGTCAAGTGCTCCCGGTTCAATCACTTCTTCAAACATGCCGCCGATGTCCGTCTTTGATCCGTATACGATCGGGCGACCTTCGATATAGTCGCCGTGTGCTTCGTCATTTTTTGCCCGGATTTCAAAATTGTAATATCTTGTCACTGTTTTACTCTGCATCTTCTTTATCCTTTCCTGTTTGATACTTTTTTGCTTCTGCTGCATCTATATAATTTAAGCTCTGCATTCTCTTTCCCGCCAGCTCTGCAAGCGGTGTCAATCCAAACGCCGTTCTTTTTTCATTTTCGTACAGGTCGCCTGCATCACCGAGCAGGCGCACCATTTCTATCGTTTGATCCATCGTCATAAATGCCAAATTTTTTGTATAAAACTGGATCATGTTGTTTCTATCTTTCTGACCTTGTGTAAACAGCGTTCTTGTGAAAGCGTTGCTGTAATGCACTACAATCGGTTCAATCGTCTTCTGATAGAATGCTTCATACTGTTCTTTTGTATAGTCGCCGGTAAGTATCGCCAGCGGCACTCCAAAATTTCTTAGTATTTTTTCATCAACAAACTTCAAAGTATCTGCATCTACTAACTTGACTTGCGGAGAAATTGGCGTATATTCCGCTTTTAAATCAAGCGGCAAGAAGCCGCTGCTATTTGTCTTTAGCTTTGCTTCCATTTCTTTGATGTTTTTTTCAACCGTTCCGTCGTCCATTAATGTGTTATATTTGACTACACCATTTACGGCATATCCGGCTTTCATCGCTTTGCTGACACCCTCTAGCAAATCCTTGTTTAACTGTAAAGTCTGTAACAAGCTGTAGTTGTCCGGCTGTCCGGATTCGTTACCGCCCATAAATTCGTTTACAGAAAAATGGTGCTTAATATGTATCACATCGCTGTACGGTATAGTCGTTTCGAATCCGTTTGCAAAATTCATCTTTACATACAGTGTTCCAGCCGTGTCCTGCTGAAATTCTACCTGAATCGGCTGCACCGGGTATAATCCATCGTAATGCCGCACTTCTTTTCCTTTGTCATCTTTCCAAACGTGATATACCGGGATGATCCATGAATTGTAATTAAAAAAGAGATTCCATGTTATTTTTTCTATAAATTCCGAAGTTGTCATATTCGGGTTAGGCTGATTGAGTACAGCCTGAATCGAACTATTGACCGGAATTACATCTGTCTCGATTTTTCTAACATGTTTCGGGATCAGTTTTAAGCATTCGGACACGATGCAGTTAAGAGCCTGCTGTACAACGTCACTTGCATAGATATCTTTTCCGAACTGTGAAAAGATCGGCGCGTATCCGCTTAACATATCCGCGTATTTAGCACTTTCTTTTCCTTTTTTTCTGAGTTTGTCAAACCATCCCATTTTTATCCTCCTGCTTTACCATTTTATTTACAATCTGTGCAAATTCATTCTTGTGCCGCCGGTACATTTCATATACACCGATTAGCGTAACCGCACCGTCTATTTTATTTTCGTTATTTGCTTTTACGCATAACGCCTGTCTTTTTTCATTCGTCTTCACGCAAGCGTTTTTAAAACAAAACCTGTCAACCGGGTTTTCGTTATAGTTAATCAGTTCAGCCTTCAGATCTGATTCTGCAAGACGTAATGCATTGTTTAACGTCTCCGCATTCTGTAGCACCATTTCAAGCTCTTTTCCTTCTCGCGTCCAGCCGTATTCTGTCATTCGTGTGATCCAATCGCGGGAAAAGCGTTGATCGTATCCGCAGTACAGCATTTTTATATCATTCTCTTTGTAAAGCTTATAAAACCAATCTGCCACGATTGCCAGATCAACCTCGTTGTCGTCGCATATCGTGATATATCCGGCGCTGGCCCATTCTTTATATTTTGCCCCGGCGTTATGATCGTCTTTGTCCGGTTCTAATTTCGATGCCGGTATGAAATATTGCGTATGAATGTACTTTATCCGTTCGCCCGGCTTCATCATTAGCGCCTTCGCATTGCACAAATCTGTTGTCTCTGCAAGATCCACCATGCCAAGCGCAAACGATCCGCGAAAATCCTCTAAGTCATATGTCGCGTTATATGTATAATCTTCTTCATTTAACCAGCTTTCTGCTCCGTTTTGTTTTATATTAAAATCTTTGCTAAGTACAAAGATTCTGTCTGCCTTTGATTCTTTTGCAAGCTCTACCTGTTGCTCTAAATAATCCCACTTTTTTACTATTCCTAATGTCGGGTTGCTTTTCTGCCAGCTTTTTTTATTCGTCCATATTTCTATTTCTGAATCTTGCGTATATAGCCAGTCTAACCGCCTAACGCTTGCGAGCGTATCGTCTTCTTTATAAATCGCTTTGCGGGCTTTCTTTAATTCGCCATCCAGAAATCCTTCATAAACAAATCCTTCCGTTGTGATTATGAATAACTTCGGGTTATCTTTTAAGCTCTGCGACTGCTCGATTGATTTCACGATTACGTTATCTTTCATTTCGTGAACCTCGTCCACAATCGCATAGTCTATATTTCTTCCTTCTTTATTCCTTGTTCTGTCTGACAGCTTAAACACATGCGTATTATTTGCTTTGTTCCTTATGCCTTTTTGATTTTTCCAAGTGTCTTTGCTGTCAGGATCAATCAATAGCCGCATTGTATTTATAGCTTGATATGTAATATCTGCCTGCGCGTCGTCATTTGACGAACATACAAGATCCGCGCCCGGAGAGCCGACAATCAACTCCGCAAGAGCCAACGCCGAACATGTCTCTGATTTCGTGTTTTTTCTCGCAATCTCTAGCAAAATTCTTTGAAACCGGTCGAATCCGGTTTCCGGCATTTTAAAGCTATATGTAGCTTCGATCAGTGCCTTTTGCCAGTCCATTAAAACCATTGGCTTGTTGTAAAACGGTGATTTTGTCAATCTAACGCAATTCTGCATGAAATCCATTCTAAGATTTGCCGCATCCGTGTTATATAAATATTCGCCGCTGTTGATATCTTCGTTTAGGTTGTCAAGCTGTTGCCGCAGATCATTGCCTATGATGTATGTACCGTCTTCGCAGAGTGCCTTGTATCTTAAAAGGCAACTATTGTCCGGCGTCCATATCTTTTTTTCTTGAATTAACATATTATTTCCTTAAATTCACGGTTTCGCTCTTGCCTGCCCTCGAAGTCCTGCGTTTTCCGCCAAGCAACCTTTCCTTCTTGCTTCCTGCCTGCGCTTATGTTTTTTCAATATGTTCTTTCATCCAAATTCGGAGCGGTGAATCTTCTTCGCTTTCCACGGTGTCCGTAATTCTTGCGATCAACCGGATCTTGCTGTCATGCATCTGTGACAGATCTTTGTATCTCCGTTCTGCGTCTCGGTCAGGTTTCTTCAAATTCGGATTGTTTTTATTATATTTATAAAAACCTCCTTCACGCTCTGCCCGCTCCTGCATTTCTTTAATCTGATTTTCAATGAATACAATTTCATCGACAACCGGTATTAATAACGCACTATCTCCGATTATGTTCAAGAGTTCTTCTTTTCTCGTCATACCTTTTCTCCGATAACTAATACGTCAAGAATTACGTCTGTGGTCACGCTCGAATTGTTAAATACTTTTATCATAATCAACGGATCATCATCGCTGTCATAATTTATATTAGTCGTCGCTGTTATCTCTCGCATATCAGGCGTGTTTGGGTGTGCGCTTACAAATGTTTTCACGCCCGCCGCATTTTTGTAATAACTGTTGAGCTTTTTAAACATAGATACCGATTTTGAACCATTTGCCGGTACTTCTACCGTATCCCTGTATATTGATATATCCATTTTGTTTGGTAAATTCAATCTCATGCTACCATTGCCATCTGTTGTAACCTCAAACATTTTCGTATCTGGCACTTCAACCATATTTTTCTTTTCATCAAAACCGTATGTAGCCATTTTTTTCAAACCTCCTATTCTATCATGCTATCATCAAGCTCGATTGCCCATTTCATGGGTATTCCACCATCACTTGTAATATACTTTTTCCCATTTAGATCAAACACATAATGCTCATCTGTGTATTTATTTATGTCGCATCTATAAAGTCCGTCAACGATTGCATTTTTATCTTTTAATGTAATCGCACTCATAAGAACCATATTGTCAGCATATCCATAATAGTTATCCAAATTATAAATTATTGATGTGCTGTCCGATAATGAGAGCATATAGCTCCCACCTGAAATATATCCATATACAGCTATTTTTTCATCTGTGCCAACAACGGATGCCTCACATATACAATATTGTAAGATTGTGTTTTCCTCTGTTCCAAATTTAAAAAGTGATGCTCCATCCTTTCCTTTTGAATAACGCAATGACAGATTCTTTAAGATCGCTGAATTTGTTAGTAAAATACGGCACTGCATATTATTTCCGGCTACATTCGTTGATGTTGCCTGACCATTCAGGTATCTTCTTACCTCGAAATAATTTGACACGATCTGGCACAACCAACCATTATCTGTATTGGTGCCTTTGTATAACAACCACTTACTACCACTTACCATTACCTGCACATTACAACCTAATGCTGTAGCTATTTCTGTGAGCTTTGCATCCGTTATATCAGCCTCATATTCTTCTGCACTTGATCCAAGTGCGGGTTTTACTTTATACAGTTTTATTACCTTATATCCTAAGACACTCATTAACTCGCCTCCTGTTCTTCCACGGTATACAATCCGTAAATTGCAAATATTTCACCACTTGTTTCTATTGTCGTATCAATATAACCGCTCACTCCGTAACCGGCTGTCTGGATCTGTTTTATTTTTCCAGCCATGTTTGATAAAGAATCTTTGCTTGTCGTTTCTATCCCTTTCGATGTTATCGCGTCAGCGATTTCTTCTTTTCCTTTTGTAATTTCAATATTTCCAGCTTTTACCTGTTCCGATACGGCTTCTATGTTTGCATTTTCTGATATATCCGCGCCTGATTTATTAAGCGATTCGATCATATCTTTTCTATATTCGTTCAAATCCTTGTAGCATTCTTTTATCTTTCCGTCCGTGCCCTCGCTTATGATCTGCGCCAGCTTTTCAATATCTGTATTCAGATCTTTAGCAGCTACCGCTATATCGTTTACCGTTGAGTTTGTTTGCAAATTTGTACCCGCTGAATTTAATGATATGATCAGCGCATTTCTGTACTCATTCAAATCCTTGTAGCAATTCTCTGACGTTCTCTTTGTGTGATTGCTTATAATCCCAGCAAGTGCTATTTCGTAATCTGTTATATGATCGTCCGCATCTCCTGTTATCTTTGCCACACATCCGGACACCTGCTTCACCATTAGATTTTTATATTCGCTTCCGTTTCCTGTTAAATGCAGAAAGCATGTAGTTACCCCATTTTCATACCTAAGATGCGTCAGCCCCGCATCCATATATGCTTGATCTGGTACTGTTATCATTCCGTTTTCATCGACCTGTATCTCTGTGTGATACAGGTCACCGTGATAAATTTCACAACGTCCTGTATTTGAATGATTTTTGAATTTGACCATTATTGAATTTGTTCCGTCGTTTACAGATTTGACTGTGAAATAGTATGCATTTTTTACATCAATCTCAATAATGTTCTTCATTTTCTTACCTTTTTCCTTTTCATCTTTCTTTCAAATTTCAATTTGAAAAATCTCAATTTTCCCGGTTCTGTGAAAAATAAGATCCCCTCAACAGTACCCTTTGAGGTGTTTAATCGCTCGAAGTGGGGCGGGTGAAGCGATCAAACCATTCTTCGATGAACCTATTCCATTCTTTTTTATCTCTGTCGTCGCACGCTTCTAATCGTCTTATGCATTCTTCTTTGTCACATTCAACAAATATTTCTTCTGCGCCAAGCTCCCGGCACAGTCGTTCTCTGTCTGCTGCAAGCGGATAACCGCCTACGATATAAGCGTTCGCCCATTTCCCGCGCCTGTATTTGACACAATCTAGTAGTGTATCTCTAGCCGCGAATACTACGCTTTTAAGCCTATTTGGCTTTATGTACCGTTTGCATCCGCTCACGCATTGCCATATATCATCAATATCAATGATAAGATCTCCGTCGCTTTTCGCGTCAAGGACATAGCTTGTCTTTCCCGCTAACGGCGATCCGTACACAAGGTAAACCTTTCGTTCTCGCGTGGATAATTTGTCATGTATAATGTTATGACATTTATGGTGTACTAACATTATATTTTCTGGATTTAAAGATATCTTGTAGTCATTAACATTTTCTTCCGTCAACGCCCGAACGTGATGTCCGATACAATCATATTCTTTCGTGATCGGCTTTCCGCAGTATTCGCATATCGTCTTTCCCTGACTGTCTGCTCTTTCGTCTCTTATCTGTCTTACAAGTGTCTGCCATTTCTTTGATCTGTAAAATGTGAATAAACTATACATGCCTTTACCATTCTTCAAATTGTCCTTGTGCCTTTGCCAAAAGCTCCGACGCTCTTAGCTTATCTCTATTTAACGCTCTAGGATCGCGGATCATGTCCGACCAGAATTTTTGAACCTCTTTCACGCTCATAATGCTTTTGTCAATCTCGTTCAATTCCTGTACATACCGCATATATTCTTTCACGTCCTCGCGTGCCAATAATTTATAGGCTTGCTTCTCTGCGTATGACTTTGAATATCCCGCGGATATTGCCGACTTTTTTACATTGCCTTCGCATGTTCCGAGATAATTTAATACCAACAATTTTAATTGCGGTTTTAATTTCGGCTCTGTCATTCAATCACCGTCCTAAATCTTTACACCTTCTTTGTGTATTTAAGACATATCCAGCCTTTGCCGTTGATGTAGCCCCATCCGTCTTTTTCTTTTGTCACTGTTTCCTCCGCGCCATACACCAGCGCACCTGCCTTTTCCGTGCTGGTTGATGTCCCTTTTCTAATGTACAAGCCTTTTGGCGTTGTGACTTTGATCTTATAGCCTGCTGCCTTTGCTGCTTCATCTGTCTTTGCTGTCTCTGTCTTTGCTGTGTTTGTCTTTGTTACTTTTTTGTTAAACAGCTCCTGCTCTGCTTTTCTCCGCTTCACCAAGCCCGGCAACTGTTTGCCTGCTGCCTTGTTGTATAGCAACATCTTCTTGCTGATTTCTTCTAATGATCTTGTGCCTTTTGCTGTCAACTGATCTATAGATCCGATATTGTACGCAAATGACACCAGAGCCGAAAACTGATTCGCGTTGAAATGATAGATAGAATCATATGCGCTAACCTTTTTCTCAAACGCTACAAGATCAGCTTTTAACAGCTTTTCTGCCTGTGCCTTTGTGATAATCATGTCTTCCTTTACGTCTGTTCCGGTGTGTCCGTATCCGATCGTAAGCACACCAGCCGGGCATCTGTACGCTGTAAGCACACAGCCCTCATATTTCTTTATCAAATTAATTCCCGCCGTGTTTGTCTTCATGTTCCAGATCCTCCAGTCTGTGATTGATACCTTTTATCTGTTCTTCAACTACCGGCATTCTCCGGGCAAAATTATTATGCTCTCTTACCTCTCTTGTGAGCTCGTCCATTTTGCAATCTGTGACCGCCTGCGCCGTCTCGATCTTACCCTCTATTTTTTTATTACTGTTGTTATTACTCAAAATCACACCTACCAGCGTCAGCCCTGACGTTATCAATGCAACGATTATATCTATCATTTCTACGCCTCCGGCTCTTTATCTTCGATCACGTCGCCTCTTGCCGAACTGTCAGCCAGCCCTTCACCGATCACATAACCGATCACTGTCGCTCCTGCCATTATTAACGCTGCAACCTGTGTCGCTGTATTTTCTGTATATCCAAAAAAAACAAGCAAATTCATCACAAACGACGCGAACGACATCCATAATTTTCTGCTTGTTAATTTTCTAACAATATTCTTTTTCATATCAAACCCTCCGATCTTTTTAATTAGATTTTATTTCCTTTTTTATATATATGCCATAGCACGCATGTGTGCATATGTGTGCCTTGCGACTGCTGCCACGAAAAAGGACTACTGCATTTATACAGTAGTCCTTGCCTTTACTCTAATATCAGATACAGCCCTAAACAGATTCTTTTTTTATTCCGCGTGATCGTTGACGTATCAACATCCATTTCGGCAGCTATATCTTCAATCGTGCGTCCGTCTCTGTAATACATCCGTATAACGTCCTTGTATGCATCGTCTTTAAATTCATGTAGTGCATGTTCCAGCTCTGCATCTTTCCCTGTTCGATAATATGTATACAGTCTCTTTGATATCTCGCTATATACTGCATCTTTTTCATCTTTCAGCAGATTTGATTTTTTCAACTCTTTAACCACCACTTTTACTATGTCTTTAATCTCTTTTTTCTGCGGTTCGTCCACGTTTCACCTCATTTCTGTTGCACCGGTGCAACTTTACTCGTTTTCTTCTTTATCTTCCTTTTCTTTGAAGAAATTGCATTTTTCATTTTTGCAAAATATCAGCTTTAATGCTGTACATTCGTTTCTTCTCTCATCGTAATATTTGCATGTCTTTTTTGTATCATCCATCAGCCTACATCCTCCGTCAGATCTATTTTTGTCATTTCTTCAAGTATTCTTTCATGCTGCATATCCTGCCGGAATCTTACATATAACGCGCCTGCGTTATTCTTCCATTTCACGCCGGATTCGTTATAGAACGGCTTGCCCGGAAATACTTCTCCTTCTTCCAATTCTGTTACCTTTGTCATGTCTATAAATACATCATTTATTAAATACGTCTTACCGTTTTCGTCCTGCAAGACGCGCTGGTATATATCCCATGCCGATTTTATTGATACATTTGTTACTTCCAGTCGTTTTCCATCAAATTCTTTTTCGATTTCAAAAGCCCCGACTTCATACTGCCAGCCGTTTTTATTTGCAATCACGCGCTCGCCTGTTTCTGGAATCCAACCGGTCAATTCTATGATTTTCGCCATAATTTCTTTCGGAAGGAAATCTCTTTTTATATCTATCATCCAGTACGTTCCTTCAAGGTGTATGGATTCTTCCGTTGCGGCTACCACCAGCCCTGTTTTAAATGCTTCTTTTATGAGCTTGTTTACTATTTTTGTATTTAAAAACATATCTTTATACCTCCACTTCGTCATTCTCGGGAAACTCAAATATTTTCGGTGGTGCGAAGTAAAACACCTTTTGATACCCTTCTGCTATCATGTAATACTCATATAGTTCTCTCATGTCCTTCAATACTTTTCTTGCCTTGTATCCCGAATCATATGCCGCGATCACTATCTGCTTCCTGTCGTTTGCTGCGTATACAACTATCGTCCTTTTTTCTTCGTTTCTTAAAAATACAATGCCTTTTTCATATTCAACGTCTATATATCCTATACTCTTTTGACTTATCAGTCGCATGATCTTATATCTCCTTTCTTTTCTTCACTATCTCCTGCGCAGATTGGGTATCATCAGCAATGCAACGATGCAAGCTATATCTGTCGCTATTCTCACGAGTTCGCTCCTTTCAAATACTTTTTCTTTAACTGCTCTTTTACGCCTGCTGCCTTTTTTAATATCTTTCTCCTTTTTATTTGCAATCCTTTCATGCTATAGTCTGTCTGCATCGCACTGTAAAAATCATCTATAGCCTTTATCCGTGCGTCTGCTATCAATCTTTTTACTTCGTCGCTATTTGCGTCTAAATTAATTGTTATGCACCGTTTATCTTTGTAGCATTTCAATTCTTCAAGCCATTTTGCTTTTTGTTCGCATTCTTCTGCAAGCTCCATGTATATTGCTTTGTTTTCAATTTTTCCGAACTGTATTACCTTGTTTCTCCATTCTTCTGCTCTTGTTGTCTCTTTTTTTATTGCTTCATCAATCGTCATTTTGTCGTACCTCCCATTTTTATCAATCTTCTGCGTCGATTTTCTCTTTCATGTCTTCCGCTATTGTCCTTACATGGACAAATTGTATAACCTCCTGCCGCGTAGTCCATCCGACCGGTTTAACATATTCCGATGCCACGCGTAACTTTTCGCAAAAGTCGTCAATAGCCTTTTCCTTTGCTTCCCGGATCAGCTTTTTGACCTCTTCCCTTTCCGCTACATTTACCGTTTCTATTCTGTCTATTTCTTCAATCGTTATATCCTGCGCATAATTGTTGTCTCTTTCCTCCTGCGTATCTTTAAATCCTAAGTAACCGATCAGGTCGTCTGCATCAATCAATCTTCCCATCGTCTACGCCTCCCAACTCTATTAATTTACTTTCGTACCACTCTGCTTTTTCTATATCTTCCGCTCCGTTCTTCATTCCTGCCCGGAAACGATATTTATATGCATTGCACATGCAGAAATGTTTAACAGCTTCCACTCCGAACATTGCTATCATTACATTGATACATTCGTTTTTTCCCTGATAGTGAGCTGGATGGTTTACGTTATCCTTTTTTTCTTCTCCGAACAAAATTCGATAATTTCTTTCAATTTCCTCCGGATATAGGCTCCATCGGCCGTAGCACGTTTTTTGTGCTATGCCTTTCAGTTTGCATCCGTTGCATCCCGATTCCATGCTTAAACAATGTTCCTCGATCCTTTGTGCCTTTTCTTCTATCGTCATTTTCTTTTCTCCTTTACTTTATTTCTTCTTTCCGGATCATCTCTTTGATATCCGTATTCGTGAAGCTCTCACGATATCCTCTGCAGCTCATCAGTACATGATGCTTGTATCTTTTTATCACTGTCCACTTCTTCCAGCGTATGATGAAATTCCTGCCGCCTGTTATTTCTTTTGTTCGTATCTGTATGATTCTGCCCGGCTTACATAGCATGTTCATTTTTATTTCTACTTCAAATTCTGACATGTCGCACCTCCTACTTGAATGGTAAGTCATCCTCTATGCCATCAGGAATACTCATAAATCCCTGCGGATCACAGGATGCTGGCTGTTCGTTCTCTCCTGAAGCTGCTGCCTTGCTTTCTGCAAACTCCTGTTCTTCGATGACAACATCCGTCGTATATACCTTCTGACCGTCTCTGTTCGTGTAAGAGCCTGTCTGGATTCTTCCTGTGACTGCAATCTTTGTTCCCTTCTTCAGATACTTTTCTGTGAACTCTGCTGCTTTACCAAAGGCGACACAGCTTATAAAATCTGCCGTCTGTTCTCCATCTCTCTTGAATCTCCGATCTACAGCAAGTGTGTATCTGGCGATCGCCATCTGATCATTCCCCTGCGAATATCTAATCTCCGGATTTCTCGTTAAACGTCCAAGTAAATTTACATTATTCATCCTTGACCTCCTGTTCTACATCTATTATCGTCATGCCTGCTGCAAGCGCATATCCATATTCCCGGTTGCACCCACAACTGTCTCTCCATCCCGGCAAGAGATATATAGTGTCACAGTGTTTTAACAGCATCATATCCAGTTCAAGAAATTCTTCGTCCGTCAAACCTTTTGGCAACATGTCCATAAGTCTAATCGGATTTACAACCTCATGTCCTTCTCCTTTTAACATCTTCTCGGATTCAAAGAAATCCTCTGCATAATCGACCTTTCCTCGTACCGGTCCGCTTATGTATATCTTCATCGCCTACCTCCATTTCTTGTATACCAGATTATCTTCATTCCAATCCGGATATATACCCCGCATGTATTCTTTATACAGAGCAAGCATCTCCTTGCGCCTGCCCTGAAAACCGTTATCCATCATATCGTGATGCGTGAGACATCCCAGTGCTCCGTTCTCTTCGATTCCTAACCCGCCGGCGGAACGTGGAATGTAATGCATGATTGATGTCATCTGCTGGGAAAATGCTGTTACCTTTTCGGTATGGTATCCCATCTTGCAGAATATGCATATCTGATCACGTTCCTTAATTCGCTTTCTCACCTTTGGGGAGAACTCCTTTGCTCTTGTCTGCTTACTTGCCATACTCTGCTGCCTCCAGTTGTTCTAATCTCCACTTTAAATCGGACGCAAGCTCAATCAGTCTTTTATACTCCGGTCTGTCATCAAATTTCTGTTCATTCCATGTGTAGCTTATTTGGTTGATCGTGTTCGATACACCACTTTTATATCCTGCTATCTGTCTATACGTCATATTCTGTTGCACCGGTGCAACTTCTGTTTTTTCGTCTTCAAAATCCTGCCGGATACTGTTGTCAACAGTATTTTGCGGGATTTCAGGTGCCGTTTTTTCCGGTTCAATCTCCTGTTTTTCTTCCTGTTTGATACTTTCCGGCTGTATTTCTGTCTTTTCAGTCTCTTTTTCTTCCGGTACCGGTGCAGTTTCAGCCAGATTTGATGCTTTTTCCGTCTGATCCTTGACCGGTTCTGATAAGGCTTCTGTACCTGTTGTTTCCTTATGTTCCGGCTTCTTTACAGGCTCCTGCTTCTTTACCGGCTTCGGTTTGACTGCTGCCTTCTGCACCTTGCCGACCTTTTCAGTGCTCTGGTTCGATGAAAAGATCTTGTTGTATACATTCTCATATGCTTCCTGCACCGTCTTTCCGACCATGTATGTCTTGATATATGCTACAAGCTCATCTGTGATATATTCCTCTTTCTCTCCGGAGCGGATATTAACAAGGCTCACGGTAGCCTGTCCTTTTGTTATGATCAGACCAAAGCGGCCAAGTCCCTGCACTCTGACCGATATATAGTTCTCTCCGGTCGGTGCAAGTATCTCTATGATGTCCTCGTCTTTGTTTGCCGCCCGATAGAGCTGTTCATACAAGGACGTATCTTCTTCTAACAACTGATGTATTACCTTTTCCAGGTTGTTCTTCAGATCTTCATGTTTCTCCCCTTCCAGATACACTTCCATGTCGCTGATCTTCTTTTCTTCGTCTACTTCGTCCTTGATTGCCTGTATCTCCGCCTTTGAGTATGACGGCGACAGATCTTCATTCACTGAATCCGGAAGCTGTAACATGATCGCAAGCTTCGCATATCCGTATCCTCTGTACTGCTCTTTGAGTATATTTGAGTAACCGCCTTCAGAGAACCGGTCATTGATATGTATCCATTTGCTTACTACCGTTTTATCGATGCCGTACTCACCTTTTGCAAATTCAACCACATTCGCATACGGTGAACTCTTTAATATGTCTGTATCCCGCGCTATCTTCAACAGGTAGCCAATCCGCACGAAGCTCTCTGCTGAACGCTGCAGCTCACTGTCTACTTCATGTTTATATTCTTCGTAGCTGTTTATCGTTATATCAGGCTGATTCATTCGTTATATCCTCCTCTAATCCTAAAAAGTCCGCTTCCAGTACATCTGCAAGAAGCTTTCCGGCACATTTACCATGCCATACAGTCTTATGCTCCTCACGGATCTTCTTATAGTTCTCTTTTCGCTTTTTCTCTGACTCCTTCGCCAGCTTCTTATCCTCGTCTGACAAGATCTTCTGAAGCCATTTCTGCCATTTCTTCAAGAATGGAACTGCTGCCGTAAGATCAGGCCCCTGGTTGTCACCTGTCGTCCGCTTCTGTCTGATGTTGCCGTTCGGTTCAACCTCTAGCGTGTACCAAGGTTTCTTCGGATCTGACTGTTTTCGAAGGAACATCAAGAAAGATTCCTTCGTCTGGATCCGGTCGTAGTAGAAATCACAGGTATGGATACAGTGATGGAGCAAGGTTCCCTCTCTTATGATGTCCTCTATTCCGGTCGGTGCTACGATCTTATACTTGCTATCCTCATACTCATATTTCTTTAGTGTCTTGCATACCTTATCCACTTTCGGGAATTTCTTTCTTGTCGTTTTTGCCTGCTTCTTCCAGCCGTCTTTCTGTAAGAAATCGATCACATCACTGTGTGCCGCTTTAAGGTCTTTCGGCTTGTAGATCTGTTCTGCATCCATGTTATATCCTGCCCTTTTCGCCATGTTTGTGTAATCGGCATATGTGCTCAATGTCTGCTTGATCGTACTGTCTGCTGCCGTCTGCTTCACCAGATAGTTGTATGCTTTCACAACCGACATATTCGTGAGCAGCCCCGCGGTTTCCAGATCTCCTTTTGATATCCTATGTTTTGCCAGATCAATCATTACTTCGTCCGGATAGATTGTGTTATCTATTTTTTCGCCCTGAAGCCATCCGAGATACTCTGGTGAATCAACGGCGAGCAGTCTTTTCAGGCGAGTCTTATCAATCTTTAATTCCTTTGTAAGCTCTGTGTATCGATCATCGATTATGTGATAATTGCCATCTACTATACAGTTCGCTATTCTGTAAAGTCCTATCTTCATGCACTGTTCAACTGCCAGGTTTTCATTCCGCATCCATCTTTCAACATTTATCTTGTCATTTCTTTTGATTGCTTCCTGCACAACTGAATTTCCAAAATCCACATACCTCAAATTGTTCGGATATACCTTTGCTGCTGCTGTCCACATATAGCTATAAATGAATGACTCACACCATCTTACTGTGTCATTTTTGTAAACTGTGTAGTAGTATCTGTTCCATTTGTCACCTCTTATCAGCGTCCTTTTGCTTTCACTTACGCTTATCTTCGGTGTCAGAATCGTTGCTGTGCTGCACCATGCTGCATTATATGTTCGATTCAATTCAAAGTGTCGGATCACAATGCCATCTTTGATATTCTGAATGACTACAGCATGTCCTTCTTTTGTCGTCAATCTTTTGACCTTACCGTCTGATTTATAAGTGATCGGATGCTTACACTTCGGACAGGTAGATTTTTTGTTGTGTGTCGGCTTCTCCGTCAACTTCACATACTGTTTGCAACATGAGCAGTATCCCTGTTCGATTCTTTTCTTGTCGTAGTGATAGAATATAAAGTGTTCCAGCACGTTCTTATCTGCCCATGTGCGAAAGCCTTTCGGTTCTGCCGGTATCAGTGCCATATCTGCATCCCACGGATCTGTTTCTTTCTTTCTCTGTGCTAAGATCTTCTCCCGGCTGATACGTTCCTGGTATTCCCGGATAGCTTCATATCCCGAATGATTTGTCTTTAATGTCTTCTTGATATACTGTGCCTGGTTCTTATCCATCCATCTGCCTACATTTCCCCATCCGGCTATGTGTGTCCAATCTTCTTCTTTTTCGTTCAAAGTTACTACCGGCAGGTTTTCAAGTTTTGCCTTTGACCACCTGAGTTCTTTATAACTTGTGTCGAGCTGTCTGGTGATGTAATCACCATCCCCAGATACATTGATAAATATCTCATATACCGGTGTGTTTACGTTATTTTTCATCCATTCTGTATCGAATACTGCAATCTTCAAATATCCGTTCAGATGTTGTGCTCGCAAGAAGATACTTATCTCATATCGTGGATAATATACGCTGTTGTCTGCCTTTACCTCTCTAGCCTTCTTCATCATTTCCTCTGTGGCTTTCAATGTCCGGAGTGCTCTTAATTCTTTCTTATTCACGATCAACCACCCGCCCATCTATGTTGTATGTAGTTCCAGCTTTATATTTCTCGCCATCGACAGTGATCACATTCATAGCCTGTATGCCCCTTGTATGTGCATATTCCTTCAACAGCACAAGGCTGCTTCCTTTTGTACCTGCTGCCGCCGGATTCTTCCCTCTGACGATCACAAACGGTGTCAGTCTTGCAAATCCATATTCTTTGCATACATCGTGATGCCATTCTCTCGCCGGATGCCGGAACATGTATCTTGCCGCATGAACCGCGATATCGACCGGTGTTAATTCTTTCAGCAGCCGGATCTTCGTACAGCTGATTTTATCCGTTCCGGATTCATTGATATCTCCGGCAGCTTCTACAAGGAAGAACCGGTTATCTCCGTTAAGCGGATAGTATGTAAGACAGTCAAGCGGATTTTCACAGCAATGGAATCCATTTTTTACACAGTTCGCTTCTTTCTCCTCGTACCACTTATTTACTTCGTACTGATAAGTTCCCTTACCCATCGTGCAGGTAAGGTTTTTGTGAAACCCTTTGTATGCATACATGACTATGCCCTCCTGTAGTATTTCTGTACGATCTGGCGTGCGTCTGTAGAATTTGGTACACCCATGTACACTGGCGTACGCATCTTCTCTTTTTTACCGTTTATCGTTACTGTCGTAACACTTGCGATCGCATCCGGTACCTTGACCTTGTTCTCAAATGAATAAGCAAGCATCTCTGCCAGGCATCCTTCTACACTTTTTCTATATACCTTTTCTGCAATGTCCTTATCTTCCAGCACTACACGGCGGATCGTGTTCATCCAGTCCTTTAAGATGCCCTCGATCTTCAGTTCCTTTTCTTTTATGCTAAGTTTTCCCATAGCAGCCATATTTGCAGTTGCAAATGTATCCACGATTCCGTCTATATAATCCTGTGCTTCGTCTTTATCGATGCCCTGATTTATTGCAAGGTTTATGATCTCTTTTTCATTTCCAGTCTTTAAAAGCTCCTCTGCTTCTTTGTTCAAGGCTTCTACTGAGTCAAATTCTTTATACATTTTCTTCCTCCTTCTTAATCTCCATGCGGATCTGTGTCTGCATCCAGTTCGAATACTCATGCATACAGGTGAAGTGCATCCGCGCATCGTGGCCAGACAGCAATTCTTTTAGCTGTTCCCACTCGGCTGTATGCTTGATCTCCGTACCTCTTGCAGATATCCAGTTATTCTTTTCCCACTTCTCTATCCAATTTTGCTTGAATGCAGTTTCAACAAATACATCCGTCAGATATATGTCGATGTCGCACTTTTCAACCATATGCGACAAGGCTTCATTCAGTGCAGCAAGCTGTGCGCCTGAGTGTGTCGCATCCTTGATCTTTCGCATTCCTTGACAGGTTTTCTTTCCTGTCCGGGTTACCACTTCAATGAGCCAGCACATCCACATATCCTGCTGCCGCATACCCTTTGATTCAACTTCGGTATATATGTTGACATGTCTCATCTAGCTTCCCCCTTATCCTGATCTCTGTATATTTCAAGAAGCTTCGTCCAGTGTACGGATTTACTCCCTGTTTTATGCTATCCGTGTCGATCTTATATCCCTGCTTTGCGGTCGGTCCTTCATGCAGGATCTTCCGCATCGTACGTCGTTTGAATATCTTCTTAACCGGCTTCGGTCGTACAAGATTCCTGCTACTGCTATACCGGATCAATTTCTTTTGTTCCTGCAAATCAAACAATGAAAGCTGTGTATCGTCTTCGTACTCTTTCACTATGTACTTAGCAAGTGCGTCATAATTTTCGTTCTGATCAAGCTGCTGATAGTTGACCTTGTGAGTGATCCACTTTTCACGAATCAATTTGTCCGTAGCAGGACCATCCCGGATACGGTTTATGATGATATGTATATGAACACCGCCTTTCTTTCCTACCTCTATCCGGTAGATATATTTATATTCCTGATTGTATTTCTTATAAGCTCTCTGCATCTTTTTGTTGAAGTTCTTCAGATCGAGTGTTACACGGTCAATTCCCGGTCGGCTTCCTGCCGGATACTTCAAAGTACACCAGTAGTCGTTTTCATTAAAATTTGCCTTGATCAATCTCCGCATCCGGTTCTCTTTGTTGATCTGATTCTGTCTCTTTACTTGCTCCGGTGTCGGCTTATATCTCTTTCTTCGTTTTTCTCCTTTTGCTCCGTTGTTACCGGAGTACACATATTCGTATTCAATGCTTCCTCTAAAGGTCCATATGTACTGTATATACGGCATTCTCACACTCCCTTGTGTCTCTATCTTTAATATGATTTAGAGTGTTACAAAAGAGCCGGAACAGCTCTATTTTCTTGACATTTCATTGCATATCTGATATACTAATGAAGTCAAATTATTTGTATATTCTTTTCCCCCCAAGGTAAGAATGTACTTGGCGGCAGCTCCAACTGCCGCTTTTTTATTTGCTCTTTTTGTAACACGGCCTATCCTACTTTCTTTCTTTTTCAATCATGGTCATCTGGTCATATATCTCACCTGTCAAAAAGGTTACTATGACAGATATAACGATCACCGCCAGCATCATTCCATATGAGATCTTTAAGATGCCATACAGAGTGATGCCGATCCACGGTCCGATTGCTCCAAATGCCATGATTAAAATGCATATAGCTTTTATGATCTTTGTATCCATGTTCATGTTCCACCTCTCTTACTGTATCTCCGGTGTCATAGTTCCCCACCCGATATATTTTGCGATCCGGGAAGGATCAAACGGTGGCACCGTCTTCTTTGCTCTCAGCTTGTCCCTATACTTCAGATAGTCGATAAATGCGAGATAGTTGATATAAACTACTCCGCATCCGTCAAGGATCGTATAGTCGCTGTAGCGTCCGTTCTGGACGTACTGGTCAAGCTCTGCTATCCAGTTGCACACCGTCCGGACAGACACATGATATCGATCTGCTATGTATCTCTTAGTGATGTACGGATCTGCTGCCAGCATCCTTACTTCTGTAACTGTCGTCTGTCTTGCACTCTGTAATCTTTTCATGCTAACCCTCCTGTATTTTTTCTTCATACTCAGTTATTATTTTTTTAATCTCTTCAAGTAACGGTTGTATGCTTGTTCCTTCAAGCCCGCATACTGCTTTTTCAAAGTCCAGTTGTTTTCTTAACGAAATAACAAATTCTTTTCTTGCATGCTCCTGTAACCACACAGGATCAATCATTTCTTTCTCAGCTTCCTCGTAAACGTAAATATTTGGTGATAAGCTGTAAGATTCTGCTGCTATTTCATCAATTCCGACTTCCCTTATCAGTCCATCGTTTTCAAACGTAATACTTGTTTTATCCCGATTCTTTTTAAGGACTATGATGCATGTAGCAATCGAAGTATCTTCAAATGTATTTCCCGGAATATTAACAACTCTGTCTATGTAGTTGTTTTCTATAAACCACTGCCGGATCTTTCCTTCACTCTGACCTCTGTACAGGATTCCGGGAAATTCCAATACAACTGCTATCCCATCATCTGTTAAGTGATACAGAATATGAAGCATGAACGCCCAGTCTGCTTTTGATCTCGGTGCCATAGCCGGTGCATCTTTAAATCTCGGATCGTTGATCAATTCTTCCGGATTCCAGCTCACAGAAAATGGCGGATTTGCAACAATGCAATCAAATTTCTTATATGGAAATCCATCATTCATCAAAGTGTCACCACAAGCTCCATGAAACAGCGGTATATCTATAGCTTCCAACTGTTCTACATCAATCTCCTGTCCGTATTTCTCAACATCATCTTCAAATACCCTCAAAAGATTACCTGCGCCACACGTCGGATCATATACATTTCGTGGTTTTATCCCGACATACTCCTTCAGCTTCATTGCTAATTCCGGTGGAGTGTAAAATACTCCATTTTTCCTGAATTCTTTTCTTATGTTCTTTATGCTTTTTTGTTTCACGAACCACCATATCCCTTCGTTTTCTTTCCAGTTGCATGGTGATATGTTTCTTTTCTGGTGGTTTGTTTAAGTTCTTCATCACTTGGCATATAAAACACTTCGCCACCTTTCTGAACCGCAGATATTAACATTTCAAATGCGATATTGGTTTTCTCATAGCTGTCATATTCTCCAAGTGTTCCACCTCTTGTTGTGGCTCCTGTCACCGCTTTTATAGAGCATCCACTGGATGCTATATACATATTGGTGATATGGTCCAAGTTGTAGACATCGTTGTGAGCCTTATTTACAATCAGCATCTTCCTCTATACTGTCTCCTTTTCTTTCTTTTCCTCGTCTGCTGCCTTGATCGCCATGCCCTCTCCCAAGCCTAATAAATAGCTTTTGTCCTTTTCGGAAAGCTTTGGCATGACATTTGAAAATGTCTCAATGATCTGTTTTTCTTTTTCTGACATATTGTCCACTCCTTTTCTATGTTATCTCTCTTTTTTCGTGTTATACTCTATTTACAGATTCCCGCCAGAATCGAGTAAATAGAAGGGGGTTTTTCATGAGTTTAAGCTATGTAATTACTGCTATACTTGCTTTTTGTTCTTGTATTTCTCCGATCATCACCGCTATTGTTAATAATCATTACAAGATAAAAATGCGAAAAATGGAAATTGCGCAAGAAACTAAAAAGGAAGCAATTTATTATCAGCGCGGTATTTTTGAAAAATACATGTCGCTTGTTAGTAAAGCCGTTATGTCTGTCAATGATGTTGCATACTCTGAATATGCTAATATTTATCCTATTGTTCTCGCTTACTCTCCCGATTCGCTTCATGATAAAATGCGCAAGTTGAATGATCTTATAGCATCGCCTTCATCGCAAAACCGAATCGAATCTATCAGATTAATTAATGAGATCATTCCGGAAATTCGCAAAGTCATTGATCGCTTGTAAGTCATTCGCCAGTCGCTTTATTAGCGGCTGGTTTTACATTTTATATAAGTAGTCCATCGTGTACAGTGAAAACAGTGCTGACACTATCATCACATACACTGTAAACGGTGTTGTTGTGTCCGATTCTAGTATGTGATCCATGATTATCACGGATACTATTGTTGCTATATAGAACACGATCATAATTATTAAATATGTTTTTGGCATTTATCGCTCCTTTCTATGTTGGTGTGTTTTGTGTTTTGTACATATCATTTTATGTTTCTGAGAAGATATTACATGTTTTAAACATGTTTGTCAACAGTATTTTCTTGTTTATTACACCTTTTATGTTTTTGTGAAGTTTTATATTGACATTTTGTAATATTAGATGTATTCTCATTTCAAGAACACAAGAAAGGAGATTTCTTATAATGAATGATCGAATCCGAAAACTTAGAAGAACATTAGATTTAACTCAAGATAAATTTGGAGCTCGCATATCTGTAAAAGGAAATACTGTTGCACAATGGGAATCAGGAAGAAACGAACCGCCAGATACGGCTATTTCTTTCATATGTAAAGAATTTAATGTAAATGAAGAATGGCTTCGCACTGGATCTGGAGATATGTTCCTTCCTACAAATAGAAATGCTGATATTGCAAGGCTTACTAAAGAGTTATTAAGTGAAGAAAGTGACTCTTTCAAAAATAGATTCATTTCAATGTTGGCAAATTTATCGGTAACAGAGTGGGAATTTCTCGAGCAGAAAGCCAAAGAGCTTGCAGGCATTAATGATGAATCCAATGATTAATACATATGATGAAGTACTGGATATGAAAGAACGTATAAAAATGCTTCGCAAAGCCCTTGATCTCACTCAGCAAGAATTTGCCGATCGAATTGGTATAAAAAGAAATTCTTACGCAAATTATGAAACAGGAAGAAATACACCTATAGATGCTATCATCGTTTCAATATGTCGGGAATTTAATGTAAATGAAGAATGGCTCCGTAACGGAACTGGCGAAATGTTTAAATCAGATCGTGATACTGCCATTGTAAGACTTGAAAATTTGCTTGCATCCGAGCCTGATGATTCTTTCAAGCATCATTTGATAAATAAGCTTGCAGATCTTTCTCCAAGCGAATGGAACAGCTTGGAAAAGACAATAGATATATTTTCCAACAAAAAATAAACCGAACAGGTTTTACCCTGCCCGGTTCATGGTTAGATTGTTTCATCTAACAGTGTCTTGATTAGATCATATATGTACTTCAGATGTTTTTCTGACTGTACATCTTCTATCAAGACGATGATCTCTTTTCGGTAGTCCATTTCAATCCCTCCTTCATTCGACATTATACGTCGATAAGGATTGGTGATGTGATACTTTTACGATTTTTCCATAATTATGGAAATTTACTTATATTCACTAACGAAAAGATCTGTTATCCTTACATCTAACGCTTTTGCTATAGCTTCCAGTTCATCAAGAGTTGGCGACACTTTTTCGTTTTCGATGTTATTAAGCGCACTCTTACTGATGCCGGTTAGCTCCGCAAGCTTTACAAGCGTTACATTTTTATCTGATCTTGCCTGCCAGGTCAATACTTTCATCTCGCACCTCCTGCAGGCTATTATGTACAAAAATCAACAATCTATTATTATAATTTTATGCGTATTATATGTATTTTCTTCTTGACTTTTATGCGTACTATGTGTATAATATAATCATAAGGAGGTAAGAAATGACAGTCAGAGAACTTGAAAAACTTCTTCTCCTAGATGGTTGGATCGCAGTCAAGCAGGTTGGCTCACACAGGCAGTATAAACACCCTGACAAACCCGGCAAGGTTACAGTTCCAATACATAAGGGCGATGTAAGTAAAGGTACAGCAAATTCAATATTAAAACAGGCAGGGCTCAAATAGCCCTGTCGGTTAAACATGAAAGGGGATTTTCCAATGAAATTAGTTTATGAAGCTATCTTTACTCCTTTTGAAAAAGGGGACGGATTTACAGTTGAAGTACCAGACCTGCCTGGATGTGTCACGGAAGGAGACACATTAGCAGAAGCTATTGAAATGGGACAGGATGCAGCATCTGGTTGGATTCTAACAGAACTAGAAGAAGGCAATGATTATCCAAAACCAAGTGACCATGTCATTGTTCCTGAAGGATCCTTTTCTAATTATCTTGTATTAGATATGGATGATTATTCAGAACGATATGGCAGCAAGTCTGTGCGTAAGAATATTACTATTCCGGCATGGCTTAATACTTATGGTGAAAAGAACAATGTCAATTTTTCTAAAGTTCTTACAGACGCTCTACTCAAACAGGCATCTAATAATTAGATACATGCATCTGGCTGTTTTAATAAAAAGTTGCACCGGTGCAACTTCATAAAAAATTCCCCCAAGTGTTGGAAGCACTCAGGGGAAAGGTTACATATAAACCCGAAGGCTTATCTATAACAACTTTGGCGAGTTCATTATATCATAAGCCTTCTATTTTTGGTAGGCTTATTTTTATGCCTATCTTTAGATAGGAGTTGATTATTATGTGGTGTGAAATTCGGAATAACGGCTCTGCTGTTTATTGCGAAAGGTACGTTGATCCTTTAACTGAAAAGGTTAAAAAAGTATCTGTATCAATGCCTAGCGCATCAAATCAGAACAAGAAAAAAGCACAGCGAATTTTAGATGCAAAAATCAATGCTATTTTTAGCAAGACGAATCAAACTAAAGCTACTCTTTCCGATCTTTTAGATGCTTATTCTGCAAGTCAAAAAATCACTTGTAAGCTATCTACAGCAGTCAGAAACGAGCATGTGATCAAACTCGTTATAAATCTGCTTGGAGCTGATACTATCGTTGATAATATCACTTCTCAATATTTTAACGAACAGCTTTTAAACTCTGGCAAATCTATTGTAACTCTAAATTCTTATATAACTCGTTTTCGTGCTATGTTGAATTGGGGATACAAGAATGATTACCATGATAATTACAGTCTTCTTTCCAAGCTTGAATTATTTCAAAATTCAGAGCAGGAAAAATCTGTCTGTGAAAGTCGTAAATATCTTGAAAAAGATGAAATCAATATTCTGCTTGAATATATGAGCAGCCGCGGTCTGTGGCACTGGTATTATTTTTCAAGCATGCTTTTGCTAACCGGTATGCGGTGCGGTGAACTCATTGCATTAAAAGATGAATCTGTCGATATAAAAAATAGCGTTATTCATGTCATTGCAACTTACGATTATCGAAACGACGTTGTTACCGTTCCGAAGACGGATAAATCCGTTCGTGATATTCACATCCAGCCGGAGCTTGCTTTATTAATAAAAAAATGCAGACTTTGGCGTAAACAGATGCTGCTTGCAAACGGATTTAAAAGTAATCTTTTTATCCCTTGCATTCATACCGGCTCTTATACATCTTATGATGCATACTGTAAATTTTTGCGTGAAGCTTCCGAACATGAATTAAATCAACGTATCTCTCCACACAAGCTTCGGCATACTCACGCTTCGCTTCTTGCCGAGGCTGGAATGACCGACGATCAAATCGCGCGACGTCTTGGCCATAATCATAGTAAGGTCACTCATGATATTTATATTCATGTCACGAAGAAGATGTCTGAAGCTGATAATGCGATTATGGACACTATTTTTTTAACTTCTTAATTTTTTTGCCCAATTTTTGCCCAATTCTTGTTTTTTTGGTGTTTGAAAAAAGCCTGAAAACCCTTGATTTCACTAGGTTTTCAGGCTTTTGGTTCAAAGCCGAAAAAGGGACTCGAACCCTCGACCCACGCATTACGAATGCGTTGCTCTACCAACTGAGCTATTTCGGCGTTTGTTAAAAGTTCCAGATGCCGTATAGCGGAACATTTAAAAGTCCGTTATTCATATACATGTCATCTGTTGAAATTCTGATAGACGTTGCATTGTTATATCTCTGCTTGAACACCTTGGAACTCTGTGCTTTCGTATGTGGCTCTGTCTGTACATCAACCGGTACAACCTCACCATCACCTTCATACACAAAATCAACCTTCGCTGTTGCAGATGATATCCAGAAGAACAACCTGCCAATATTCTTATTCGCATATAATTCTTCCATCGCATACTGCTCGGCTATCATGCCATCCATCGTATCAACGATATTGGTCTGATCTATATCATAATAATGAATGCCTGCCATAATCCTTAAAAGGCCATGATCCAAATGATAGATCTCAAAGGACTTTTCATCCACCTGCTCTGCAAGTGGCAATATACCATGTTTTACACGGTACACCTGACGGACAACTCCGATCCGTACAAGATGGTCAACTGACGACTCATACTCTCTGGCTCTCGCCTTTGGATCTACGTATCCGTACATAAACTTTTTATTCTCTTTGGTAAGCTGAACAGGAATACTGTTCCAGATCAGCATCACCTTTGTTAAAAGTTTCTTCGGTGTTACTTTTACTATATATTCGGTCATCTTGTCAAGTGTTTTTTGCAAAATACCGTCAACTTCTTCAAAATTTTCATTTTTGTAATATGCATTTACCGCTTCCGGCATTCCCCCGGTCACTAAAAATGCATCCAGCATCGTATCTACGCTTGCCCGTACCTCCTCCGGCAATCCTTCCAGTCTCTGGTTCTCAATGTACTTCCAGAGTTTTCTGCCTTTTCCTGCCTTTAAAAACTCATCAAAGGTCATCGGCGTTAACTCATACACAAAGAGATCATCCTGGCATTCTGCTTCACCCGGCAACATTCCATTCACTGTTGCAAGCATGCAGATTCGCACGCCGCTGCTTACCTTGGCATATTCTACCAGATTTGGAACCGCCATTGTACTAAGCTGTACATTATCAAAAATCAATAACTTTCCCTGAAAGTCATATTTATCCAATGAAGTTGTTAATTTCGCATGTAGTTTCTCCGGCTTTCTCTCCTTTGAAATATACTGACAAAAATCCGGATACTGCTCCAGATCGATAAGAATGTGTTCATCAAAAAAACCTGTAGCAAAATCAAGGGCTGCCCATGTCTTTCCTACAAACTTTCCTCCTCTAATGAGTGCTGCTTTATTTTCTCCAATCTCATACCATGTTGCCAGATTGTTCATGATATTTCTAAACATTTGTACTCACCTCTACGACAAACACATTTGTCATTTCTACATGCTGCTTCAACAGACACTTGCCCGAAGAATTATTCTCCGGGCAAGATACTGCTTTAAAACATATTGTTCTAAATTCTATTAAGCATCTTTTCCTATCGAAAGGAATCCATTCTCATTTGCCTTAAGAAGGAATGCAAGACCAATGTTCTTTCTGTTTTCACCTGTTGCTTTGTAGATCTCACCAGTCTCAACCAGAGATTTTGCAATCGTGTTCAATACATCTTTGAACTGCATCATCTCCCGTCTGTCCTTCGAACTAAGCTTAAAGATATACTGATTCTTTGAGCTGATCAAAAGAATACTGTATGTATGGATGTTATCCTTCGAACTTCTGATCGCAGAACCGATCATTCTGGAGTTCGCAATAATAACCTCTGCATTCTCATCTGGCAGATATTCTGATACGATCAGTTTATAAATCTTCAGATAATCCTGCTCTGCCGTCGCATTGACAGGCATCTCAGCCACCGCAAATTCAACAACAGAATCGGCGAGCTTGATCGTACCGCCTTCATCATTGATCGTTGCTGAACATTCTTTTGGAACACATAAGCGGAAAAACTTGTTCTCCACAATCTTCTGTCCCTTACCCGGTTCACGGATAATCAGATCTACATAATGCATTTCCAGTTTGTTCATCGCTACGATAGCAGTCTCATCACCGGTCTCTGCTAGCTCGATCAGTGCATCATACAAACTCCAGATCTGCTGTGTTGTAAACGGAACCAGTTCAAACAGCTTTTCGATAGCCGGAACGTAACCCATACTTGCATTTTCGATATAGAGCTTGATAGCCTCTTCGTTATCGAGTCCCTTTTCAACCTTGTAATTAATAACTCTGAACAGATTTTCCTTATCCCAGTCATCAAAGTTCGCATTAAAGGCTTTCTCAAAATACTTGATACTCTTGATCTCGCCCTTATAGTTTTCCTGTTTCTCCTGAAGCTGATAGATACGTCCAAGTTCATATCCTGCTCTGGCACTTCCAAGTCCAAGTGCTTCCAGATATGCTTTCTCAATCTCGTACGGCGTTGCTATATAGAAAATCTGCTGTTGTTTCATCATTGCGATCTTAATTGCTGCAGATTCACTTCCTGCCTGAACCGCTCTTTCCCATTTCTCAACGGCCGTCTGGAGATCTTCACCCTTCAGTTCCTCAAGATCCTTGATATAACCTTCTGCTTCCGGTATACCGTTCTCTCTTGCCTTCTTGAAATATTCCAGAGCCTTTCTTCCATCTCTCTTGGTACGGAGTAATCCATAATAATAAATACGTCCCAGATAGAATGCAACTCGCTTATGTCCCAGCCGTTCTGCATTCTCGTACCAGTTCAAAGCTTTCATGTAATCTTTCATCTGCTGATCGTATACATTACCAATCAGGAACGCAAGTTCCGGATCCTTCGTCGCTTCAAACAACTGCTTTGCATAACTGATTGTCTTTTCCAGATCACGGTATGGGCTGTCCTCATCATAGTATAGCTCTACAAGCAGATAACTTGCTTTGATGCTTCCAAACTTCAGTGCCTGCTTTGCAGCCTTCATGGCACCTTCATAATCTTCCAGATAGTAACAGTAGATTGCTTCATTGTAATACTGCATATCTCTCCGGTTTGCACTTTCTTCACTGACCAGTGTCGGATCAATAAATGCAAATGAGTTTGCTACCTCGAAGATAATCTCCTCGTACTGTTCAATGATCTCCATCGTTGCACATACGAAACGCATACATGCCAGTCGTCTTCCCTGATAGAACGCAAATGAAACAATACCCTTTTCCATATCCTTATGGTAGTATGTCGTGCAGATACCATCTGCATACTCTGTAATATATGCTTTCAACTGTAAATCTTCGTCAAATGCATCATTACAATATCTCAGATAGTTTTCCAACGTCTTCTTAGAATCCTTTGGTATACTGTCATAATAAACATAGATTGCAAAGTCTTTATATGTAAGGCTTGGTGCGTAATATTCTTCACCGGTTGACTCATTAATCGTCTTTACCCAGTCTTTTGGAAGTTTGTGGATATATCCTTCCACCTGATTGTGTACATAGGAATACTGATACTGTAACCTGGATGCCTCGATCACCTTATATCGTGGCTCTTTTCCCTTTTCTTTTCTTCTCTGGGAAATCTCCGTATACAGCTTATCTTTTTCCTCAAATTCCAGACTGTCTTCATGTGTGCTTGCATATAACACGCGCTCATAAGATGCCCTTGCCTTTGCATCACCGGCATCAGCAAGCTTCTTATACCACTGCATTGCCTTTTCCAGATCAACAGGAACGACGAAATCACTCTTATTTCCATATTCATCAATCCGGTTCAGACCGCTTTCATAAATAGAACCAAGGCTCATGTATGCTGCCTTGATACCATAATCCGTTGCTGCCATCTCGAAGTACTTGATTGCCTTTGAAAAATTCTGGATTTCCAGCATCATCTTAGCAAGCTTGTATATCACATCACCATCACGGTTCTGATTCACATACTTCTCGTAGTACTTTGTAGACTTGTTCATATCTACATTTATTTTTGCGTTGCGGTAAACACCCTTTTCATAAAACTCAGCAAGTGCGAGAAGGGCATCATCTCCATATGATTTGTACTGGGTATCCATAATACCGATATCTGCAACCTGTTCCAGTATCTTAACAGATTCTTCAGAATCACCATTATCCATAAGATTCATAGCCTTGTTATACTGTAACTCTACATTATTAACCGGCGCTTTCTTTTTCGAGAATCTGGACACGAAAGGTATTTTCTTAAAAATCCCATCAAAAAATCCCATATCTGCTTCCTCCGATGACACATATCCATTAATAATCTGATTTTATCACATTCAACCAAAGCGTGCAATAAAAACACCAATTAATTAACAGAAGATTTTATGCATTCGCTGTCAGATATTCTGAGATCTCCTTTACTGCTGCTGCTTCATCTTTTCCATCTGCAATGACCGTAATCTCCTGTCCTTCTGTAAATCCCATACTCATCATGCCCATAATGCTCTTGGCATTGATTTTTTTGTCATCTGATACAAGATGGATCTGGCTCTCATACTGACTTGCGATCTGTACAAGTACTGCCACTGGTCTTTCTTCGGTTCCTTCGGTCATGGCTACCTTAACTGTTCTTTCTAACATTTTTTCCTCCTACACATACGACTTTTGTCTTAGGTCTTCTGCTATTTCACTTATTTTTCTTAATCTATGATTGACTCCCGATTTTCCAATGGGAGGATTCATCATCTCGCCTAATTCTTTCAGCGACGCATCCGGTTCTTCCAGCCGGAGTTCTGCAAGACTCCGCAGATTATCCGGAAGATATGTGATACCTCTTGTTTCTATCACATAATTGATATCCTGGATCTGTCGGACAGCCGCACTGACTGTTTTATTCAGATTCGCTGCTTCGCAATTTACCCTGCGGTTTACATTATTACTTATATCTTTTAATATTCTCACATTTTCCATATTCATTAAAGAAATGTGAGCGCCCATGATGTTCAACATATCAACGATCATGGTTCCATCCTTTATATAACAGACACTATACTTTTTTCTGGCAATGACACGGCTTTCGATATCAAGCTCCGCCATGATCTTCCCGATCATTCCGGCACGATCCTCATTATTACAGACAATCTCCAGATGATATCCTTTCTTCGGATCACTGACCGATCCGGATGTCATAAATACACCTTTGATAAATGCCCGTTTGCAGCATTGCTGCTGCACAACCATCCGGTTGACTGTCATATCCTGACAGCTTACCTTTGCTACGCCATTCTGAGATATCCCAAAATCAGGCGAGAGCTTCAGTGTCTGCATCATCCGTTCGATCTCCTGTTGCTGATCTAACACCATCCGGTAGATTCGGCTGTTGCTCCCGGTTCTTTTTACGGAACATTCCATACGGATATCAAATAATACCTTGATCAAAGCTGCCATCGTCTTTGCTATAATACTGCGTTCTGTCGTTATACAGAGTTTAAAGAGTGAACCATTCCTGTACCATACATCTGCCACCATCGACATCATTCCTGAAAGCTCTGCGATCCTGCAGTGTCTGGCACTGCTGATATTCTTCGCAAGTTCTGCTTTTACTTCCGAGGAAAAGGACATATGTCTCACTCCTGTTCTACAATTTCTTTACGACTGCATCTTTTCCGATATCACGGTGATATATTCTCACAGTGTATGTGGATTTCTGCAGACGATTATATACTTCATTCGCGATCGTTACAGAACGGTGTTTGCCACCGGTACAGCCGATCGAGATAACAAGCTGGTTTTTGCCTTCTTTAATATAATTCGGAATCAGGAACTGTACCAGATCTATAAATTTATCCAGAAATTCCGGTCCTTCCTTACAGTTCATGACATAATCCTGAATCACCTTATCATTTCCGGTCAGTGGTCTCAATTCTTCATCATAATAAGGATTTGGCAGGAATCTTACATCCTGCACAATATCCGAATCTCTTGGGATTCCATATTTGAAGCCAAATGACATAATGGTAATGATAAAATTCCCATATTCCATATTCTGCACAAAGATCTTATCCAGTTCAGATTTAAACTCCCGAACCAACAAATTCGTTGTATCTATGATATAATCAGCTTCATCCTTGATAAAGCCGATCAGTTCTCTTTCTTTTTTGATACCATCTATGATCCTTCCGTTCTTTGCAGATAATGGATGATTTCTTCTTGTTTCCTTGAACCGTTTTACCAGCTTCTCATCTGAACATTCCATAAACAGGATCTCATACTGGTATCCATTTTCTTTCATGTCATTTAAGCAGGCATTCAACTGGCTTAACGCTCTTCCACTCCGGATATCGACACTGATTGCCACGTTATCAACTTGAATCTGTTCATCATATGCAATTTCCGCAAAACGCTTAATAAGCTGGATTGGGAGATTATCCACACAGAAGTATCCTGCATCCTCCAGCGTTTTCATCGCTGTTGTCTTTCCTGCGCCGCTCATTCCTGTCACAATTACAAATCTCATCCTAGAATGCCCCCAGTGTCTTTATCTCAAGCTCCAGATCCACACCGGAACTGTCTTTTACTTTTTTCTTTACATCGTCTACCAACTGCATGACATCAGCCGCCGTTGCGCCGCCTTTGTTCACCACAAAACCACAATGCTTCTCTGATACCTGAGCTCCTCCTACAGTATAACCGCGAAGTCCCGCATCCATGATCAGTTTTCCTGCAAAATATCCCTCCGGTCGTTTAAAAGTCGATCCTGCCGACGGATATTCCAGTGGCTGCTTTGAGATTCTCGCTTCTGCCAGCCGTTTCATCTCTTCATCTATCTTATCCATATCTCCGGTCTGAAGTTCAATTACAGCTTCCAGCACAACCAGGCCATCCTGTTCTGCCTTACTGTGGCGGTAGCCGAATTCCATATCTGCACCCGCGATCTCATAGATCTGTCCATCCCGATCCAGCACCTTTACAGATGTGATAATATGCTTCATCTCTCCGCCATATGCTCCTGCATTCATATAAACAGCACCACCAACGCTACCCGGTATACCAGATGCAAATTCCATTCCGGTCAGTCCGTGCTGTTTTGCTGTTACCGCAGTTTTAATCAACGATGCACCTGCCTGCGCAGTGATCCTTGTTCCTTCCACCGTGATCCTAGACATTCCATCTGCTATATGAATGATCATTCCACGATAGCCATCATCTGATACCAGTAAGTTGCTTCCATTTCCCATAATAAAAAACGGAACTTTTTCCTTTTTACAGAGGTCTGCAAGCTCTGCGATCTGCTCCGGTTTCTCCGGTTCAGCAATAAAATCTGCTTTTCCACCGATCCGGAAGGTTGTATATCGGTTCAAAGGTTCTTTTGTTTTTATTCTGTTTTCTCCTGTGATCGCTGCTGCGCTCTCATAAAACGATGTCATATAATTTTAAACTCCTGACCTGTTTTTATTCCGGGTTCTCAAGAATCTTATAAACCTGATAGACAAAACAAAGCCTTTAACATAAGGTTTTGCATGCTGTTCCAGTTGATTTCTCAAAATCTCAAACACTACCACACAATATCATACATTAAAGGCTTTTAGAATTCAATATTAAAAATGTATAGAATTTTCAGGGCGTTTCAACCCGATTTATGTAATTTACACATAGTTTACTTAATACTTTTTACTGATTCAGTATACTGCACGCACCACCATACATACCCGCATCGTTACCAAGTGTAGCAAGTGCAAACTTGGTCTGTCTGCATGCATGAAATGCATATTGTGCAAAATATTTTGCAGTTGTATCGATCAGGATATCTCCTGCTCTGGATACACCACCACCGATTACGAAGATTTCAGGATCTACTACACATGCGATCTGGGCAAGTGCTTTTCCAAGAACCTTTCCATGATTTTCTACCAGTGTTGCTGCAAGCTCATCACCTTCTTTTGCTGCATCAAAGATCTCTTTTGCTGAAATGTACTGGATCTGACGAAGCTTGGATGGCTTGTCTGTTGTATTTAAAATGATCTTTGCCATACGAACGATACCGGTTGCTGATGTATACTGTTCCAGACAGCCCTTGTTACCACATCCGCATACTTCTGTCTCGTCGTCATTTACGCAAATATGTCCAATCTCACCGCCTGCACCGTTGGTTCCCGCGAGCATCTTTCCATCTAAAATAATACCGCCGCCGACACCGGTTCCAAGTGTTACCATTACGATATCCTTATGGCCTTTTCCGCCGCCCTGCCACATCTCACCGAGCGCTGCCATGTTTGCATCATTTCCGGCTTTTACAGGAAGGGCTAATAATTTGCTGAGTTCTTCTTCTACATTGAAGATTCCCCATCCAAGATTTACACATTTGATAACCGTGCCGTCTGCCTTTACAGGACCCGGAACACCCATTCCAACACCTGCTACATCAGACTTCTCGATCCTTTTCTCTGCCAGTTTATCTTCAACAGATGCTGCGATATCGCTTAAGATATATTTTCCGCCTTCATCTGTTCTTGTTGTGATCTCCCATTTCTCAACCATCTCACCCTGTGTTGTAAACAGACCGATCTTTACGGTTGTTCCTCCGATATCTACTCCAAATACATAGTTTGCCATTTTTCTACTGCTCCTCCTTATTTGCATTGCCCTTCATAATATTCTGCGTCACTCTGTTATATAATTCCTGTGCCGCATTATATCCCATCTTCTTCTGTCTGTGGTTAACCGCTGCAGATTCAACAATGATCGCGATATTTCTGCCCGGACGGATCGGAATATTATGACTTACGACTTTATTTCCAAGAAATTCCGTGTACTGGTCTTCCAGTCCCAGACGGTCATACTCCGTATCCTTGCTCCACTCTTCCAGATTGATGACCAGATCGATGTTCTGATCCAGCTTTACACATTCTACACCAAACAGTGATTTTACGTCAATGATTCCAATACCACGCAGCTCGATAAAATGTCTGGTAATATCCGGTGCTCGTCCAACCAGCGTCGCATCACTGACCTTCTTGATCTCAACCACATCATCTGCAACCAGACGGTGGCCTCTCTTGATCAGCTCCAGAGCAGCCTCCGATTTACCGATACCACTCTCACCCATGATCAGAACACCTTCGCCGTATACATCGACCAGTACAGCATGTACGGATATTCTTGGTGCCAGTTCTACATGGAGCCAACGATCTACCTCATGTACAAATGCAGATGTAACGGCACTTGATGTGAGGACAGGTACTCCGTGCTTCTTTCCTGCTTCTATAATAAATTCATATGGTTCCAGATCTCTGCAGAATATCAGACACGGCGGCTTATATGAGAAAAATTCATTTATGATCTTGATATTTTCTTCCTCTGTATGCATCGCTGCAATATAGGCATGTTCTACATTTCCGCATATCTGGATACGTCCTGCATCAAAATGTTCAAAGAATCCTCCAAACTGTACCGCCGGGCGGTTCATACCCGGATCCTGGATCAGCACCTTATCGGTATCGATCTCCGGTGTATAATTCTTCAGATTCATTTTCTCTATGAGTTTGGATACTGTTATACTATAAACCATCTTCTCCTCCTGTTTTCCCTAGTTTCAGTTCTTGTTTCATTATATTCTACAACCTATTTATCGTCAATTCATCAATTTATTTTTTCAGGAAAAAAGCCACCTGTTTTCTGAATCTTATGTTATACTGATTTTTATGTGTGAATCTGCTGTTTTTAGAATACGCAGCGGAAAGGATATGAATTCAAAGTATGTTTAATTTTGAAGAAGAATTAAAAAAACTGCCTCATACACCGGGTGTCTATCTGATGCATAACAAGACCGATGAAATCATCTATGTCGGCAAAGCCATTGATCTGTATAACCGGGTACACCAGTATTTTCAGTCAGGATATAAACGCTCACCTAAAATCGAAAAAATGGTCAGCCACATCGCGTGGTTTGAATATATCATCTGCGAATCTGAAATTGAAGCACTGGTGCTGGAATGTAATCTGATCAAAGAACACCGTCCGCACTACAATACAATGCTTACGGATGACAAAAGCTATCCATACATCAAGATCACAGTCAACGAGGATTTCCCTCGTATTCTGTTCTCGCATCAGATGCACCGGGATCATGCCAGATATTTTGGTCCTTATACTAATGCAGGTGCTGTCAAGGATACCATTGATCTGTTAAAAAAACTATATCATCTGCGAAGCTGCAACAAAAAGCTGCCACAGGAAACAGGGCTGGATCGCCCATGTCTGTATTACCACATCGGACAGTGCAAGGCTCCCTGTCAGGGTTACATCTCAAAAGAGGACTACAGCAGACAGGTGGAACAGGCAATCCATTTTCTGACCGGGCATCACCAGCAGACGGTAAAGGAACTGGCAGAAAAGATGAAACAGTTGGCAGCCGATATGGAATTTGAACAGGCGGCAGAGGTTCGTGATCTGATCGAAAGCATCAAGCACATCGCATCAAAGCAGCGTGTTGACAACACAACAACCGATGACCGTGACGTGATCGCGATGGCTACCAACAACATGAACGAAGGCGTTATCTCGGTCTTTTTCATCCGAAACGGCAAGATGATCGGCAGAGAACATTTTCATATGACCGGTGTGCAATCGGAATCTTATGGAGATATTATGGCTGCATTTTTAAAACAGTATTACGCTTCTACTCCATTTCTCCCTAAGGAGATCATTCTGGAGCATGAAGTAAATGAGCAGGAGCTGATCGAACAATACTTAAGCGAACGACGGGGAAATCTGGTACACATCCTCACACCTCAAAAAGGTGACAAAGCCAAGCTGTTAAAGCTTGCGCGTGACAATGCTTTTCTTGTTCTGACACAGGATACTGAAAAGCTGAAACGGGAGCAGGCTCGAACAGAAGGTGCTGCAAAGGAACTGGCAGAACTGATCGGTGTCCCATCTGCCAAACGGCTGGAAGCCTTCGATATCTCGCACATCAGTGGCTACCATTCGGTTGCTTCGATGGTGGTCTTTGAAAATGGAAAAGCCAGACCCAATGAATACCGCAAATTCAAATTAAGAACGATCGACGGACCGGATGACTACGCCAGTATGCGCGAGGTTCTGACAAGACGATTTACCGATGAACGTTTTAAGGTCTATCCTGACATCCTTATGATGGATGGTGGTAAGGGACAGGTCAACATTGCCCTGGAGGTTCTTGACGAACTGCATCTGAATATTCCGGTCTGCGGTATGGTAAAGGATGACTACCACCGGACCAGAGGACTGTATTATAACAATAAAGAAGTGGAATTTCCAAAGAATACACAGGCATTTGACATGGTTACCCGTTTGCAGGACGAAGCCCACCGTTTTGCCATCGAATATCACAGAAGCCTCAGGAGCAAATCTCAGGTACATTCTATCCTTGAGGATATACCGGGCATCGGCCCTGCCAGACGAAAGGATCTGATGGGGTACTTCAAGGATATTTCAAGGATCCGGGAGGCATCCATCGAAGAACTGATGCAGGCGCCATCCATGAACCGGAATGCCGCCGAAGCGGTGTACGGATTTTTCCACAGAGAGTGAGCTAACCTGTGAATATATCTGCAAAAGATGGAAATAGCATAATATATTTGGACACTTTTGACCTTACCAACCAGAGGACGTTCCCACTCGTTTCCACTCTGTGTAACTTCGAACTAACCTCGGCTAAGCCTCGCTAAGGTCTCAGTTACTCCTGCAGCGGTACTAAGATGCTGCTAATGCACCATCACACCACAGGGGTGCGCTTTCGTTCTAAGCTCGTGCAAGCACTCACTAAGTACGAAATGTGAGTACCGGCGGACTCAAATGCCCCTGTTTTGGTAAGTCAAACTGTCCAAATATAATTTACTTTCTTATTTTTTTGCAGATATATTCACAATTATTTAATAAGGAGATAAAGATGGAATATAATTTTTTTGCTATGATTTCAAGGATGAAATACATCGACCGCTGGGCGTTGATGCGGAATACAAGGGAAGAAAATCTGTGTGAGCACAGCCTGGAAGTCAGCATTATCGCTCATGCACTTGCCGTGATCGGCAATACCTATTATGAAAAGGATCTGAATGCAGAGCGGGCTGCTCTGATCGGACTTTACCATGACGCTTCAGAGATCATAACCGGTGATATGCCGACACCGGTCAAGTATTATAACGATGCTATCAAGGAATCCTTTAAAATGATCGAGAAAACAGCCTGCTACAAGCTGTTAAACAAACTGCCGGATGAAATGAAACCACAGTATGAACCACTCTTCTTCCGCCAGTCCGGAGATGAATATATCTGGAAGCTTGTAAAAGCGGCAGATAAACTATCTGCTCTTATCAAATGTATGGAAGAAACCTCTGTCGGCAATCCGGAATTCTCCAGCGCCTACGAATCCACAAAGGCTTCTGTCGACAAGCTTGCTGCCGACCTTCCGGAGGTTGAACGTTTTCTATCTGACTTCCTCCCTGCCTACGGCAAAAACCTCGACCAGCTTCAATACGACCGATAATGCTTTATATAGGTATTCTATCGATTTACGCAGTTATACTTTTTAAAAGTCATTAATACTATAGGTATCATACAACTATTATTCCGCAAAACGCTCTCGCTCTACCCTCATGTAACGGTACTAGACTCCCTGCCTTCGGCAGCTCATCAAGGACCGACATTCGGGCAGGTTTGCTTCATAACAGTGTATAATACCTATAGTGTTAATGATTTTTTCTTTCTCAACTGCATAAATCGATCACCTATATCCTATAAAGCATTATCGGATTAACAAAATGTCCACTTTTTTGCTAATAGACCATTTCTATGCTGATCCACAAGATATATCAAAAACACCGTCCCCAGTCTGATATATCACACACTGTTATGAAGCAAGCCTTTCCGAGCGTCGGTACTTAAGTTGCGTCTTTTGCAACTTTATGTACCGCTACGCCGAGGAATAGAGCGCAAGCGCCTTGCGGAATAATAGTTGTGTAATATACCAGACTGGGTACGGTGTTACATTCCTATCTCTGTGGTTCCACCTGAGCAAGAATCGACATGAATTCTTTGCCGGTGATCGTTTCGTGTTCTATAAGGAAGCTGGCGATAGAATCCAGGGCTGCCATATGGGCAGACAAAAGTTTCTTTGCTTTATTATAGGAATCTCGCAGCATATCACGGATCTCCTTATCAATCTTGGTAGCGGTCTCATCCGAACACTGAAGGGCAAGATTTCGGTCCAGATACTGTCCTTCTATTGATTCAAGCTGCACCATGCCGAATTTATCTGACATACCATACATGGTGATCATGGCTCTGGCTGTCTTGGTCGCCTTCTCGATATCATTTGATGCTCCTGTTGTCACGGAGTCGAATTTCAACTCTTCTGCAGCACGTCCGCCGAGCAGGGTTACAAGCTCTGCTTCCAGTTCTTTCTTGGATTCGAGATATTTCTCTTCTTCAGGAACCTGCCATACATAACCAAGGGAACCCATGGTTCTTGGAACGATCGTAATCCTCTGGATCGGCTCCGTATGCTTCTGGAGTGCTGCAAGCAATGCATGTCCGACTTCATGATAAGCAACGATCTGCTTTTCTTCTTTACTGAGCAGACGATCCTTTTTCTCTTTTCCGGCAAATACAACCTCTACCGCACCGATCAGATCCTGTTGGGAAACAAGACTTCTGCCATCTCTGACAGCGGCCAGCGCTCCCTCATTTATAATATTTGCAAGATCCGCACCAACCGCACCTGAAGTTGCAAGTGCCAGTTCATGAAGATCAACCGTTTCATCCATCTTGACATTCTTGGAATGAACCTTCAGTGTATCGATTCTTCCCTTCAGATCCGGCTTCTCTACGATAACTCTGCGGTCAAATCGTCCCGGACGAAGAAGTGCCTTATCAAGCACCTCAGGACGATTCGTTGCTGCAAGGATCACAATACCCTTTGATGTATCAAAGCCATCCATCTCTGCAAGAAGCTGATTCAGGGTCTGCTCCCGTTCGGAATCTCCGCCATGCCTGGAATCTCTGCTTCTTCCAATTGCATCGATCTCATCAATAAATATAATACATGGTGCCATCTGTGTCGCCTGTTTGAACAGATCTCTGACACGGGAAGCACCCACTCCGACATACATCTCTACAAAGCTGGACCCGGACATGGAAAAGAATGGTACATTTGCTTCACCTGCCACTGCTTTTGCAAGCAGGGTCTTACCGGTTCCCGGAGGACCGACAAGCAGTGCCCCCTTTGGCAGCTTCGCTCCAATATCCAGATATTTTTTTGGATTGTGCAGGAAATCGACCATCTCTGTCAGAGATTCCTTAGCCTCTTCCTCTCCGGCAACATCCGCAAAGGTAACACCTGTTTTCTTCTCAACGTAAATCTTCGCATTTGCTCTACCTACACCGCCGCTTCGTTTCATGATCATCGACAGCAACAGATAGAATGCAACGATCATTACAATGTAAGAAATGATCGTGCCAATCATGGCACTTCCGCTTTCATCTACACCTTCATATTCTGTTCCATATTTTGTCTTTGCCTGACGAAGCTTCTCTGCCAGACTGTCATCCGATATTCTGGTTGCAGTATATTTCGTCTTACTGATCACCTTATCATCGGCATTATTTTCAAATACGATCTTACTTCCGTAGATCTTTACGGAACCAACCTCGCCCTTATCTAACATCTCAATAAACTGACCATATGTGACTTCCTCTTCCCTGCCGGATGACACCCGGTCAAATACGCGCCAGAATAAAAATGTCAGTAAAATGGAAATAACCAGGATCACCATGATCGAGCGGTTGTTTCTTCCTTTATTTCCATTATTATTGTTATTGCTGTTATTGCTGTTATTATTGTTATTATTGTTGTTATTACTGTTATCAGGTAAATTGTTGTCCAATCAGAACCTCCTTTTTATACAGCCTGCCTGCTGTATTCTTCTTTTGTATATATTTCCGGCAATTTCGCATCCATTATAACCACGTTTTTCCCGGCTTTCAAGATGGCACCACTTTTGTTCATGAAGATTTAACCTTTCTATTCACCCAGATAGTCCATCGCAATACCAAGAGAAGTTTCTCCTCTGCTGATCGTCAGGCTCCATTTTCCAATCTGAAGGTCTGTATAATTTGCACTGGAATCATCCGCAGAATACTCCTTTTCCTGGTAGGCGCAAATCATCTCTGTTGTCCGTTCCAGACTGTCGCCCTGAAGTGTTTCATCCTCAAGTGCCATTACCAGATCTTCATAGATCTGATCCAGACAGAAACCGTCATCGACATCCGGAGGATACTGCCATATACGGACAGAGTGGATCGCCTGTGTGTTCAGATCACTGTTTATGCTCACATCAATGCCACATTCGTCATCTGAAATATACTTTTCTTTGTTATAGTATGTAAATGTATCTCCATTTTGATACGAGTATTCATACAAACTCAGATTTCCGGCAGTTCCTGTACTTGTATCTTCAAATAAAATGCCATCTTCCTCTGCATTCTGTAAAAAATCAGCCTCCAACTCATCACTGGTGACACCCTCATAATGAGCCACACCATCACAGGCTTCTCCCCGGTCATACACTTCATCGGCCGATAAGCCAACCAGACTGTCTGTCCCATAATCCGTAGTTTCTCCCGGCTGATAGATATAGCGGTAGCTGTATCCGTTCTCATCTACATAGTTTTTCTCATCCTGTTCATCCATCATCTCATGCATTTCATCCAGAGAGTCCTGCAGCTCCTGCTCATCCCGGTACTGCTGCCATACATCCCACAAACTGCTCGTCCGGAAACATACTCCAATTGCAGCCAGAAAAAGCAGACCTGAGATCACGCCCTCTGCTTTTTTCGATTTCTTCTTTGTCGTATAGGTCGTATCCGGATTCGGTATAGGTTTTGCCGATGTTGGAGTACGATTCGCCCATTTCGGGAGCTCGGTTTCAAACTCATCATGGCAATCTGTTACTTCATCCTCAACTTCAGGTTTGTCCGCACTGTAGTCCGATACATCCCCACTATATTGATACTCTCTCTGATAATCTTCAGGCTCTCGTCTTTCGTTCAGATAAAAGGTGTGACTGGTTTCAATCGGTGTCACAAATCGTTTACAGGTTTTGCAAAAATTAATACTGTTTACTTTTCCATCACATATTGGACAGATCTTTGATCCCATAAGTACCTCCTCTTTCTTTTCGATACTTTGTTTCTACCGCTAACTTTATATTCTTTTTTGTCATACGTCAATATTCTTTTCTCCGGCTTGACATCCCCATTAAAAGTCACTATTATTTCTTTAACTTATGATCTACAGGAGGTTTAAGTCGCATGCCCGGTTTTCTGATGCATCTGATCGAGGGTGAAATGATAATCAATAAAATAAATACAGGTGTAACTTCTGCGGCAGATTCCCATCTGTCGGCAATAAAAGCCGCCCCTGAACAGTTTCTCCTCGGCTGTATCCTGCCGGATATCACGGATAATAAAGAAAAAACGCATTTCCGTCCGGCATGGCAGAAGAACCTGATCACAAAATATCCTGAGCTTGCTCATATCCGCGCTCTCTACCCGGATGATGCGATATTGTCACCGGCTGACTATGGCATCCTGGCACATCTGCATCTGGATACTCATTATGTGACTGATTTCTGGCCGGAATATTTCACTATAGAAGATACCGCAGGGAATACCTGTTTTGATACAAGACAACCTTTGTATGTTCACATTTTCTCACAACCGGAAAAAAAGATTCCTCTGGCAGAATTTTTCTCTGACCGGTACTTTTACGGAGAATATGATAGGATCAATCCACGTCTACTAAAGGACTTTCATCCATATATACCGGAACAAATCACTTATCAGCCGGAGCTTGTACATATTACAGAATGCCGGCCGGAAGATCCGTCACAGATCACAAAAGCTCTGCAGACGTACATTATTCATAATCCGTCACCTGCCCCGGAAGCTTCCGTCACCCGTGCTGAGATTTTTCCATATGATGCAGTCATTGAATTTCTGGAACATATGGCAGATACATTTTTTACAGAATTCATTTAACCTGTCTTCCATATCAGCAGCCAAAATAATATTTATAATTTCACCCATAACAAACAGCCATCGATGCGTTGGAAACGGATCCGTATATGGATCCGGCTTCCTTTTCATCAATGGCTGTTTTTTATTTTCCCGCTTATTTAATCTTCGCTTTTACTTTAACGGAATAAGCACCATATGTTTTTTTCTTATTCAGAGTTTTGTATGCTCTGACCTTGAAATAATATGTCTTTCCTTTTTTCAGGCTCTTCTTTGTCAGATTCAGCTTCTTTGTATCGCCGATCTTCTTATACTTGCCTTTCTTTGAGGTTGCCATATATACCTGATATCCACTGGCACCGGCTACCTTCTTCCAGCTTATCTTACATGCCTTTGATTTCGCTGTCGTCTTTACTGATTTTACCTTTGATGGCTTTGTTACAAATGCCTTACTCTTCTCTTTGCCCTTTATCTTAGAGTTTCCTGACTTCTTATAAGCACATACACTATAAGTGTATTTGGTTCCTGCCTTCAGCTTCTTCGCATTGTAAGAAGATGCATTCTTACCCACCGTTTTTATAAGTTTCTTCTTGCCGGAGCCTTGCTTCCGGTAGATCATATATCCATCTGCATCAGATACCTTCTTCCATGTGATCTTTGCAGAAGTTGTCTTGATCTTGCTTACTGTAATCTTTTTTGTTGTACCAGGCTTCTTCACATTCGGTGTGGTCTTTGCCTTAATCGCAAATGTCTTTGACACACTTCCTGTATAATTGCCTTTTCCGGTTATCACAACCTTCGCTGTACCAACATTTGTATTGTTGGAATATGCTGCCGTGTAATCTGTATTCAGCTTCAGCTCCTTACCTTTTAATGTAACAGTAACTGCAGGTGTTAATGCTTTTCCTGTATAAGTCTGGTCTGCCACCGTTATAACTGCCGCAGACAGATCTGTCTTTGTAACCGGTGTCGTCTGTTTTACAATTGCAAAATACTGTGTCAATGTACCGGTGTAATTTCCATTTCCTGTAATCTGTATCACAGCCTTGGTTGTCGGCTCTGTATTCGACTGATACGATACCGTATAGTCTGCAGATGCTCCGGCGCTCAGCACTGCATTTCTTGCTGTATCCTTGACAATAACGGAAGGTGTGACAGCCTTTCCTGTATAGGATACGCTCTTTGTATAGGACACCGTACATTGCTCTATCTGTTTTGGAAGGATCGTAAAGGTTCCATATCCTGTATTTTTAAAGGAATCCGAAAGACCATTTACCGTGATTCTTGCAGTTCCGGCATTGATATTTTCAGAATAGAGCACACTGTATTCGGATGGATCGATCACTCTGCCGGATACCTTTACTGTAACAGCCGGCTTCTGTTCCCTGCCGTTATAAGTCTGGTTATCTGCTGTTATCTCTGCATCCTTGAGATTGATCTCCTGTTTCTGGATTGAGAAATACCGGTCTATTGTTCCTGTATAATTTCCTTTTCCTGTGATCTTGATCCGTGCAGATGTTGTCACTTCTGTATTATTCTGATAGCTGACATCATAATCAACATTTTGCTTTAGCTCAACTGCTCCATCCATTACCTTTACTTCCGGACAAACCTGTTTTCCTGTATATGACATCAGATTTGCATAAGTCACAGAAACGTCTTTCAGAGGCTTCGCCTGGATTGTAAATTTTTCAGTTATCGTTCCCTTATAATTGCCTTTGCCTGTAACTGTGATCGTTGCAGTTCCGACATTGACATTGTTGGAATATGCCACGTCATAGTTTGCAGCCGCCAGTGATCTTCCACTTATCATAACAGTGAATCCCGGTTTCAGCTCTCCTCCTGTATAGGTATATGGAGAACCCATAACCATGATAAATCCGCCATTATTTATATCAAAAGGCAGAATGGTAAAGTTCTTTTCAACTGTTCCATCATAATTGCCAAGACCTGTTATCTTTGCTTTTGCAGTTCCGGCATTGATGTTATTTGTAAATGCAACTGCATAATCCTTGCCCTTTGTAAGCGTTTTACCGTTAAAGGTTACTGTAATATCCGGACTTAATGCAGATCCTGTGTAAGTCACTGTCCCCACATTCATTACCAGAGAATTATTCAGCGCCTTCTTCGTGATCGCAAAAGTTCCGGTTGTGGTTCCCTTATAATTACTGCCGGTTCCGGTCACAGTAACAGTTGCCGTTCCGACATTGGTATTGCCGGAATATGAAACACTGAATTCTGACAGATTTGTGATCCGCTTTCCACTTGTGGTTGTAAGGCTTACAACTGCCGGTGTAAATGCCGCACCTGTATATTCATATGCCCGCTGTACAAGTGCTACTTCTGCACCTGTAATATCTGCTGCCACGATCTTAAATGTCAGGGATCTTTTACCTGTATATGCTCCGATACCCTGTATCGTAATGGTTGCAGTGGAACCAACCGTCTTATTGTTGGTTACTGTTATAGTATAACTCTCACCTTCTACCAGAGTAACTCCATCCCGTGTGATCCTGAGCTTCGGAATAATGGCTTCGCCTCCCTGATACTCCTGATCTCCGATCGATGCTATGCTGATCGAACGGTCATTGATGTTTGTTACGATCTTTGTGATCTTAAATGTACATGTCTGTGTACCGCTGAAGTTTCCATTTCCTGTGATCCGGATCGATGCACTGTCTGTTTCATTTATATTATTGCTATAGGAAACAGTGTAATCCGTTCCTGCCTTCAGTTCGTAGGAACCATAGGTCAGTTTTACAGAAGGCTTTACCTCGGATCCGGTATATATCATCTCTTTGCTGTATTCTGCTTTACAGGATGTGATAGCTCTGGCTGCGATCGTGAAGGTCGTCTTTGAACTTCCGCTGTAGTTGCCTTTTCCGGTTGCTGTAATCGTTCCTATACCGGCATTAATATTATTTTCATATGATAATTCATAATCTGTATTGGCAGCCAGCGTCGTAGTTCCAATCTTTACGGTTGCTGTCGGCTTCTGCTCACTTCCTGTAAATGTACATGCTGTAATATTACTGAAAACCGCTCCGTTGATTGATTTCTTTGTAACAGTAAATGTTCCTTCTGCACTTCCTGTAAAGTTTGCATTTTTTCCTTTTATAGTTACCGTTGCCGTTCCGCAGTTTGTATTATTCGAATAACTTACAGTGAAATTCGTCATACTGGTGTAGGTCTTTCCGGATACAGTTGTAAAGGATGTAACACCCGGAGTCTGTGGCATGCCTGTATATTCATAACTGTCCGCTTCCAAAACAACCTTTGCATTTGTCAGATCAAGTGCAACAACATTAAAGGTTACTGTTCTTGTTCCTGTATAATCATTGATTCCCGTAATTGTTACTATTGCTGTAGATCCTGCAGTATAGTTATTGGTATAAGTAACCGTATAATCTGTATTCAGAGTAAGGATCGTACCACCATTTCTGACTGTAACAGCAGGTCGGAGTCCCTGTCCTGCATTGTATTCCTGGTCTGCGATCGCATCGACTGTAATCGTTGAAGCATTGACGTCCGTACGATCTCTGGTGATCTTATATGTCAGTACTTTTCTTCCTGTAAAATTACCTTTTCCTGTCACTGTAGCAGTCGCTGCCGTTGTCTCATTTATATTATTGGAATAAGCAACGGTATAATCCGTACCCTCTATTAAGAGCTTCTGACCATATGTGATACGGATATTCGGAGTTACGGCACTTCCTGTCCATTTTACGCTCTCATCATAACTGATCGAGCAATCTGCCAGCGCTCTTGCACTGATCTTGAAATTTACAGATTTCGTTCCACTGTATCCGTTCTTTCCGGTGATCGTAACCGTACCTGTACCACAGTTGACATTTGCGCCATATGAAACGGTGTAATCGCTGTCCTTCGTCAGTGTTTTGCCATCATAGGTCACTGTAACCTCCGGTTTGATCTGTGCTCCGGTATAGGTCTGATCTGCAATTGTACTGCACACTGCCCCTGACAGATCCGGCAGGGAAGAAACGATCGTAAAATATACAGTTTTGGAACCTGTATAGTTTCCCTTAAACGTAACAATTACCTTTGCCAGATTGCCGGCTGCTACATTATCTTTATAAGATACCGTATAATCCGTTCCTTCGGTCAATGTATATCCATCTGAAGTGACCGACGTTACTGTCGGTCTGATCTCTGCACCGGTCTGATCAAAGGATGTCTGATTCAATGTTACCTTTGCTGTATTCGTCACATCCAAAGGATTGACGGTCAATGTACCGGTAACGGTTCCTGTATAATTGCCTTTTCCTGTCGCACTGATTGAAACCGTACCGGCTGTCTTTGCTACATAGCTTGCAACTGTATAATCGGTTTTATTCGTCAATGTTGTTCCCAGTTTGCTGTCATAAACACTGATCTTTGGTGAAAATACTTCTGCTCCATATTTATATGTTGCAGGCTCTGCCGTCAAAGTCGCCTTTGAAATATCTCTTGGATTGATCTTAAAAGTGAGGGACTTTGTATTTGTATATTTGCCGCATCCACTGATCAGAACCGTTCCATTTCCTGCATTTGTATTTGCGGAATAGGATACCGTATAATCCGTTCCCTGCTTTAATGTCGTGCTTCCATCCTTTACCGTGACAGCCGGTGTCTGTGCCTGTCCATTATATGTACATGATGCTACATTCACGGTCGTCTGCGATATATCCTTTAAGGCTGCACTTCCACTGCTGATCGTATAGTTCAGGGATGTGCTTCCGGTATAACAATCCTTACCTGTGATCGTCACGGTTGCGGTTCCCGGATTTATATTGCTGCTGTAAGAAAGTGTATAATCCACACCTTCTTCCAGATACTGATAATCATTATTCTCATCCAGCCAGGAGTTCACATCAGCGATCGTAACCGACGGCTTCTTTTCCTTTCCATCATAGCTGTAATTGGAGTTGCTCAATGTGATGATCTGATCCTGGATATTGGCAGCCTTCAGATACCAGGTATAGGTTTTGGAACCACTGAAATTATTCATTCCCTTAATCGCTGTTGTTCCCTTAGAACCAATCTCCAGATAATTCTCTGAAAGAGTAACATTCTCATAATAATCTTTCTCCGCTACCAGAACCTTTCCATTCCAGATAACCGATTGGACTGTCGGAGAATTTGCCAGATTTTTTACATATGGGACATAATACTTGCCGGATACAATTGTCATATCGGATGCAAATTTGACCGTTGCTTTATTGATCGGTGTGACACGGATCTTGAATTTTGCCGTATTGCTTCCTGTATAACCCTTTTCCGGTTTACCGGTTATCGTTGCCACGGCAAGCTTGGTTGCAGTTGACACGTTCACGTTATTTGTGTATACCACATCATAACAGTCCGACGGTACTTCCTCCCCATCTACCTTTACCGTAACCGGTGCTTCGATCGCCTCTCCGGTATAATAATTACCAAGACCGGTTTCCGTCGTTGCTACAACAGTAACCTTATGTGCTCCATCCTTTCCGGACAGATCGATCAAATCCGCTGCCTTCACCCAACCTGCAAATGGAATTCCTGCCCCGCCATACGGCACGATCATCGTGATGACCATGACAACGGTAAGGAACCATGCTGCTGCTCTTTTTCCATGTTCTCTCATGCTTCTAAAATGCCCTCCTTGCTGTTATGCCCGCTGTATTATACACTTTATACAAGATGTCTCTACATTTGTACTGCCCCTCTGTGCATATTTTTCATTTCATCCTGTCTCTTATGATATTGCATAAAAAAATACCCCAAATGCAGTTCCGCGCAAACAAAATTTAAGTGAATTTTACCATTTTTTGCATGCCGCTTCAATCCGCATTTGGGATATTTTTAATTTTTATTTTATATAATATGTCACACTAACTGGTTGGAATATAGAAAATATCCAGCATCTCTTCTACCAGACTTCCCGTATCCACCTGATACTCATCAAAATGAGCAGGGCGTTCATACGTTCCCGGAAGCTTCTGTATATCCTTCTCTGCAACTGCTATATCCATTCCACGCATTCTGCTGAACAGATACAGGCAGGCATCTCTGTCCAGATTCGTCTGCAGATATGGACTTGCTGCCTCGTATACCTTCTTTATGATTCCCTTATCATCGGAATAGCACTGTTCAAACCGCTCCAGCCAGCCTGCCAGATACTGACTCTGACGTTCCATCCGACTGCCGTGTTCACCGACTGCATCCGTTACCGTATCCATCTTTTCCAGATACCGGTATGCGTCATTGCCCTGTAAGGTGACTACATCCTTCTCAAAGACATTCTCACTGATCGTATCTCTGGCTGTCAATGTTACCCCGCTCAGGACGTCATTGATATCTGCCATTGCATCCATGTCAAGTGCCACATAACCGTTGATTGGAAGATTATACATCAGTCCGGATACCGCATGTGTAAAATTCTCACAACTGACGATCTCTCCATCCCCATAACCATATGCCAGTCCGATCTGCATCCGGTCTGTAAGTGCTGTTTTTCCTTCTATGGTTTTAATATCCACATCTGTCATACTGTCACGATTTATATTAATAACGTGAAGCTTATCATTTCGAAGATCAAATACCATCAGAAAGCACAGATCGATCCTTCCGCCATACCGGACATATTCAGAGCCATTTGCATCCGAATAGGTCAGGGCATCATCTCTGTCTCTGAGATCCGCTTCCGTCGTAGCTTCTGTATCCTCTGAGGTTTTCTTTGACTTCTTTGACTTCTTTGACTTTTTGGGCTTTGTTTCCTCCGTTGCCGCCTCTATTGTCTTCGGTTCTTCGTTCTTTTCCGATTCCTTCGGCGCATACTCGGAATTATCAACACCAAACACCAGAATCGATACGGTATCTGTATTATAAACGTAGTTCTTTCCTTTATATGTGATAGCCGTTGAAGAAGATCCGTCTGTATGAAAACTCACCTTTTCTCCCTGCGCATTTTCTGCCAGCCGGTTCTTTCCATTCATATACATTCTGGCAAATATACCGGCAGGGATCCCGGTCACAACCAGTACAACAACAAGCAGGATCACACAGACCTTTTTCCTGAGACTCCATGGATCTTTCAGCTTTTTGGGTGCATGTACCGGTCTGGATTCCAGTTCCGGATCCAGCTTCTTCTTTTCCCGTTTCGCTTTCTCTGCCTTCTTCTGAAAAAATTCTTTTCTGATATCCTCTGTCTGGATACCTTCGGCAGCGATCTCTTCCTGTGTTTCCTGCACGATCTCTTTTATAAGCTGATCGACTGCTTCCTCACCAGTCTGCGGAACCGGAGCAGCAACCGGTTCTTCCGTCCGGCTAACCGGACGGCTGTTTTCGGTTTCCTGTTTTACTTCTGTCTTTTTTCCTTCTGACTCTTTTTCTTCTGACTGTCCATCCTGCAATGCTTCTGCAAGCCGAATCGCTTCTAACAGCTTCTCGTCAAATAAATCTTCCATATAACAACCTTATGCATACAGTGGATATTTCTCTACAATACTCTTAACAAGTGCTTCTGCTTTTGCCTTGTCATCATCAATCACTGCTGCCTTGATCGCCTCAGCAATTGTCTCCATATCAGCTTCATTTGCACCTCTGGTTGTAACCGCCGGTGTTCCGATACGGATACCGCTTGTTACAAACGGAGATTTTGGATCATTTGGTACTGTGTTCTTATTTACAGTGATATGAACCTCATCTAAAAGCTTCTCTACTTCTTTACCGGTACGATCCAGGTTCTGAAGATCCACCAGCATAAGGTGGTTATCTGTACCGCCTGATACGATATTGAAGCCTCTTGCCATTAATGCGGATGCAAGTGCTGCTGCATTCTTTACAACCTGTGCCTGATACTCCTTATATTCCGGCTGTAATGCTTCCTTTAAGCATACTGCCTTACCTGCGATGACATGCATCAGAGGTCCACCCTGGATACCAGGGAATACTGCCTTATTGAAGTTGAATTTCTCATTGATTTCGTTGCTGCACATGATCATACCACCTCTAGGTCCGCGAAGTGTCTTATGTGTAGTAGTTGTTGTAACATGTGCATATGGAATCGGGCTCATATGAAGTCCTGCTGCTACAAGACCTGCGATGTGTGCCATATCTACCATCAGATATGCTCCAACCTCATCTGCGATCTCACGGAATCTCTTGAAATCGATTGCTCTTGCATATGCAGATGCACCCGCTACGATCAGCTTTGGCTTGCATTCCTTTGCGATCTCAAGAACTTTGTCATAATCTATAAAGCCATCATCATTTACACCATAAGGTACACAGTGGAAATATTTACCGGACATATTTACAGGTGATCCATGTGTCAGATGTCCGCCATGATCCAGATTCATTCCCATAAATGTATCGCCAGGATTTAAAATAGCGAAAAATACTGCCATATTGGCCTGTGCTCCGGAATGTGGCTGAACATTTACATATTCACATCCAAATAATTCTTTTGCACGCTCTCTGGCAAGATCTTCCACTACGTCTACATACTGGCATCCGCCATAATATCTCTTTCCAGGATAACCTTCTGCGTATTTGTTAGTCAGATGGCTTCCCATGGCTGCCATAACTGCCTTTGATACGATATTCTCTGATGCGATCAGCTCCAGATTGTTATTCTGTCTGTTCAGTTCATCCGTCATTGCTGCCGCAACTTCCGGATCCACTTTTGTAATTTCATCAAATCCAAACATTTTCTTACCTCCTGGTATGTAATAATATATAACGCATTAATAGAGACAGTATACCATGTCCTCCCTTTCCATACAAGCCAACAAGTAATAGAAATAGGATAGAAATAAAATTGATGGGAATAAGATCCGATCTTATTTTTCAGAAATGGAAATATTTTCACTTCGCCCCTTGACAAATAAATTTCTCTATACTAATATTGATGAGTATGTTTACATTGAATTGTCCGTGTCCGGTTTTAATGTAAAAACCTTATTATAATCTATAATTCAAATGGAGGTAGAGAATTTTGGCTAACATCAAATCTGCAAAGAAAAGAATTGAAGTAATTGACAAGAAGACTTTAAGAAACAAGATGATCAAGTCTAAGGTTAAGACAGTTATCAAAAAGGTAGAAGCTGCTATCGCTGCTGGTGACAAAGAAGCTGCTCAGGCAAATCTTCTGGTTGCTATCTCAGAGATCGACAAGGCTGCTTCAAAGGGCGTTTACCACAAGAACAATGCTTCTCGTAAAGTATCACGTCTTACAGCCGCTGTCAACAAGATGGCTTAATCTGACTCATATATATTTTTATAATTGATTACATATGTAAGGCTGCACATATATAATCAAAACCGTCAAAAAAAACAGAACCCTTGAGGTTCTGTTTTTTTGTGTAATAATTCCGGCATCCAAATCGCAATACCTACGGTATGTTTTGACTCACTGCATTCCTGCGCGTCACATACCAGCTACCGACTCAATGATATTAACAACACTTCCACTGCCACTACATCCGATGCCTGACTCGTCTTTAATTTATAGTCAGTATCCTGACAGGCTTCCATGATCTTCTTCAGTTCCTGTTCTGAATAATTCCGGCACTGTTCCGCATATTTCTTCACCGACCATGATGGAATGCCTAGCACCGATGCCGTATCTGCATAATTTTTATTCTCGGCAAGACACATCTTTGTTTTTAATAACAGATCATACTGTCTGGCGATCAAAAACAAAATTCGCATCGCAGGCTCCCTGTTTTCAAGCAGCTCATGATACAGGTGAAGTGCACGATCCTGCTGCTTTCTGGATATGGCATCGATCATCTCAAATATATGTCCCTCCGAATTGCCAACGCAGAGAGCTTCCACATCGGATACCGTTACATCCTCCCTGTCTACCGTATAGCTTATCAGCTTATCAATCTCATTCTTGATCGAATTCATATCTGATCCGGTATGCTCGATCAGGGAACGGATCGCATCATCGGTTATCCGTTTTCCTTCTCCCTTGAACATTCCCTTAACCCATACAGCAAGCGTCTTCTCATTTGGTGTTTCAAAGCACAGGGCTTCTCCCAGCTTATCAACGGTTTTATATAATTTATTTCTCTTATCAACTTCTGACTCAACAAACAGGATCAGCGAAGTATCCGGCAGCTCTTTGATCCGCTCCGCAAATTCCTCACAGCTCTTTTTAAACAATCCGGTTCCTTCTGCCAGCACCACACGCCGGTCAGCGAAGAATGGCATTGTCTCACAGAAGCCTATGATCTCCATCGGGTCGATCTTCTCTCCTGCAAACTTTGCAAAGTTCATATTGTCCTCACGGTCTGTTACCGCCGAAAGCAATTTGTCTCTGTACTGGTTCACAAGATATGTTTCATCTCCGTATAACAGATATACCGGAGCATAGCTTTCATTCTTTATATGCTCGTTGATAACCGCCATTGCATCCTTACCGCTCTGTTTTTTTCCTGCTGCCATAGCTATGTCTCCTTTCTTTCCTGTTCCAGTCCATTATGCCAAATACCGATTTGATTTTCAACACCTGTCTATGATATTCTTCCGTAATACAGATGGTCACGCCATGTTCCAAATGCTTTTGTTACCAGTCCCAGTACAAAGCCTACCAGAACCGCTGCCATGACTGTTCCGATTCCCACACTGCCAACACTATGTATTGCGATCAAACATGCACCTAACGATATGACAACCATGCTACAGTCAAATCCGATCTTAACCTTTGGAAATGCAATACCGGTGATCGTTGATACTGCCTGCATCGCTCCCTCTCCTGCAAGCGGCATAATATTTGCCGGCAGATAGAAGAAGATTCCGACAGCGATCAGAACAACACTGATCAGCATCATTCCCAGTCGTATCAACATATTATCGGTAGATGGCAGCAACGCCACAAGTGAATTACATAACGTTGTAAATTTTCCAAATATAATTCCAACTACAACCTGACACAGATTGATCCATTTAAAATTTTTCCGTAATAACAGGATCTGCAGCAAAACCAGCACAACATGAAACAGGATGGTTGCGTTTCCCATCTCCATACCAAATACACAGGTAATCGTATATGGGATCGAGCTTACCGGCGATACCCCAAGGTTTGATTTTACCGATACGGCTATTCCTGCCGTCATGATAAATAAGCCTCCCAGATATGCCACCAGCCGGATTCCCAATCGATCTTTCCACTTCATTTTCTCTCACCTTTCTCTTTCTGACTTTAAACCACAAAAAAAGTCTGGTATCATACATCTACCAGACTTTTATCTACTGATCTATTGTAAGAAATGGCACTGGCTAAGTCAAGCGGCTTTGCGTATAGCTTGTGAGATATTACCAAATCCAGACCGGAATTCAGACCGTGATCTCGATCTGATTATCCTCGATACCTAGAACACAGCTCTCATAATATCCATCACCTGTCACCCGTGGTCCGCTGACAACTTTATATCCGTCCTCTTCCAGTCTTTTCGTCAATGCATCGACTTTCTCTCTGCTTCCAACTGAAAAAGCGAGATGAATATACCCTGTTCGTGCCAGCTCTTTTCTCACATTGGATACCCGTGGTTTCTGCATGATCTCCAGTCTTGCTCCATCCTCAAAGCTTAAAAAATACGACTGAAACTCTGTTTTCGGATTATAATACTGTTCTCCCGCAGCAGCATCAAAATACTTTATAAAAAATTCTTTTGTCTTTTCCAGATCCTCTACATACATTGCAACATGTTCGATCCGCATCTCTGATATCCTCCTGTTTTCTATGTACTAAAAAAATATAACCGAAATATAAAATTTATCCAATCCGGATTATCCGGGTTGTCAATTCAACTCTTTTCTGTTATAGTAGCAAAGGTTTTTGAGAATATCAAATACCAAAATCTAAATTTCGATTTTCAAATGGAGGTGAATTTTCATGGATAGTTGCGATCGTATTGAACGAAGTAAAATATGCGATGTTATGATAAAAAAGCATAAATGGATGTGGCTGTCTATGAAGATCCGATAACCCCATCTTATATTTGTTGTGTGCCTTTTCATACATCGCATCAGACGATCCTGACCATCCGGTCTTCACACTGAGACGATGTATTTTTATGTCTGAAAACAGGCAGGAAGGAGGTCACAATGACAAAAATCACAGTATTTAAAAAAGATTATGTAACAGAACTCGTAAAAATCATCCGTAATGCAAAGAACGCACAGGTATTGCAGAAGCATTTGGCAAACTATCACGACAAAGATGTCGCAGAAGCAATCACACGGCTAAACGAAACAGAACGAATGCAACTATACACTATGATCGGCACCCCACGGCTCGCAGAGATCTTCTCTTATCTGGATGATGCCAAGCCGTATCTGGATGAACTGTCACTTGATAAAGCCGCAAGAGTCATATCCGATATGGATGCAGATGATGCTCTGGATATTCTGGATGAACTTTCCGCCGAGCAACAACAGGAAATGGTTGCCCGTCTGGATGATGATTCCCGGAGAGATGTAAAGAAGCTGCTTTCTTACGAAGACGATGAGATTGGAAGCTGCATGACGAACAATTATATCTGTATTCCGGACACCTTATCCATCCGTGAAGCTATGAGTACACTGGTTCGGCAGGCAGGAGAACATGACAATATCTCGACGATCTATACCACTGATATAAATGGTCAGTTTTCCGGTGCTATCGATCTGAAAGATCTGATCATCGCACGGGAAAATGACTCTTTGTCAAATATTATCAGCCGCTCCTATCCGTCTGTATATGAGCATGTGAAGATTGCAGACTGTATCGAAGATCTCACCGATTATGAAGAGGATTCCATCCCGGTTTTATCGGAAAACGGAACCATTGCCGGTATCCTGACTGCAAATGATATCGTGGAACTGGTGGATAATGCTATGGGTGATGACTACGCAAAGCTCGCCGGTCTTACATCCGAAGAAGACCTGAACGAACCAACCTTTACCAGCATGAAAAAGCGTCTGCCATGGCTCATCATCCTTCTGTTTCTTGGCATGGCGGTATCCTCTGTGGTAGGAATGTTTGAATCCGTTGTTGCGGTGCTTCCAATCGTAATATGCTTCCAGTCCCTTGTCCTTGATATGGCTGGAAATGTCGGCACACAGTCCCTCGCTGTTACGATCCGTGTACTTATGGACGAAGACCTGAGTACTAAAAAGAAGCTTTCCCTTCTTATCAAAGAAATGAAGATCGGCTTCTTAAATGGTGCAAGCCTTGGAATCATGGCACTCCTGTTTTTAGGAATCTATATCCACTATTTTAAGAAATATATATGGGCATCTGCATTCCTGATCTCTGGCTGTGTCGGCATCTCGCTGATCGTTGCAATGGTGATCTCAAGCTTTGTCGGAACTATCATTCCTATGTTCTTCCACAAGATCCATATTGATCCTGCGGTTGCTTCCGGTCCACTCATTACAACGGTCAATGATCTGGTTGCCGTGATCACCTACTACGGACTGGTAATGGTATTTTTAATCAATATTTTTCATATTTAGGTTTTGAATCTTCATCGTTCCGGCAAAAGACAGGTTGTTTTCTATAACAGAAATTACTTATCTTTTACCGGAACTTTCTTTACATCGTGTTTCTATTTTCTTTTGTCGGAACTTTTTTACATCATATTTCTATTTTCTTTTGCCAGAACTTTTTTACACCAGGTTTTTGTTCCGCATTTTGGACATTTCAAATATCTGGTTGAAATCATATGCATTCCCATTGTATATGCACCAAAGGTCGGAACAAACAGCTCATTGCAATGACGACATTTATAATAACCGATGGTGCGCTCACCTTCCATCGCAACCATAAGTCCACAACCAAATATAACACATGCGATCACTATCAGTAATATCTTAACCGGTACTGCGATCACCTCTGTATACACTGCAACAACCATGATCAATGTAATAAATGATATCGTTGCAATTAAACCCGTTATAATTGTAGGAATTAATTTCTTCTTGTTTTCTTCTCTTTCTTTAATCATATTCACCATATTTTCCTCCGCTTTCTTTTGATATTCTTCCTCAGACACTCTTGCACCGGACAACAGTTCATTTACCGTAATGTCCAGTTCCTTACATAAAGGTAATAACAGAGACACTTCCGGGAATCCCTTTCCCGTCTCCCTTAATTAAAGATATTGTTGGGTAAAAAAGAAAGGTCAGTCGATTTTGCCGATGAAGCGGTAGTAGATTTCTACTTCCTGCTCACGGCTTCCGTCCTCGCCCTTGACAGCTTCGTGGACGGTTATTTTTTCAATTAGAGTGTTCAGAAGTTCGGCGGTCAGCTCCACAGGGTTGACATACTGTTTCATCAGGGCAATCCACTTTTCAGCATCCGCTGCGGTCTGTACGGCGGCTTCCATCGTTTCGTGAAGCTGTCTTATTTTTGTTTCAAGCTCCTTTTGCTCGTTCTGGTACTTCTCGGACAGCATATTGAAGTTATACTCGGTTATGCGTCCGGCAGACCAGTCCTCATACATTTTAGCAAACAGCCCGTCAACCTCGGCTTTACGCTTCTCTGCCTTTTTCAGCTCCGCAGCCTGCTTTTTCTTCGCAGAGTTTCTTTCCCTGTCGCTGGCATTGAGCAGGCGTTTCAGCAGCTTGTCCTCGTCTTTCTGTGCCAGCATAGACCAGTATTGCAGTCTTGCAAGCACATAGGCATACAGTACATCATAGCGGATATAGTGCATGGAACACTGGCGTAATCCCTGCCCGTTCTTGCTGCAATGGTAGTACCCGTATGGGTTCTTATTCTGCTTGTTTTCCCCATAGGCTAAAGACCATCCGCAGTCTGCACATTTTATCAATCCTGCGAAAATCTGTGTCGTACCGTTTCTGCGTTTCCTGCGTCTGCTTGCAATCAGCTCCTGAACTTTTTGGAACACTTCTTCAGAAATGATGGCTTCGTGGGTATTTTCCACACGATACCATTCTTCCTGCGGCTTCCGCACCTTTTTCTTGTTCTTGAATGAAATGTTGCTCTGCTTGTTGTGAATGCTGTGACCGATGTAGGTTTCCTCTTTCAAAATGCTCTTGACCTGTGCTATCGTCCACGCATAGGCTTTTTCTGCGGGCGCACCGGCGTAGATATTGGCGAAAGTCCCGTATCTTTCATAGTTCAGCCAGCCGGGGGTAGGTACTTTTTCCTCCACCAGAATCCGTGTAATGCTGGCGGCTCCACGCCCGTGTACAGCAAGGTCAAAAATCTTCTCTACAATCCAGCGTGTTTCCGGGTCGATCAGAAGATGACCTTTTTTGTCCGGGTCTTTTACATAGCCCAGCGGTGCATAGGCTCCATAGTGTGCGCCATTGGCAAATCTTGTGTGCATGGCAGCCTTGACCTTTTTGCTGGTCTGTCGGGCGTGCATTTCATTCAGGATGTTTAAGAACGGTGCAAGCTCGCTTTCTCCGTTGATGGTGTCCACATTGTCATTGATGGCAATGTAGCGTACTCCCTTGCTGGGGAAATAGATTTCCGTGTACTGACCGGTCAGGATATAGTTTCTTCCCAGACGGGATAAGTCCTTTGTGACAACGCAGTTGATTTTCCCGTCTTCGATGTCATCAATCATCCTTTGGAAACTTGGACGCTCGAAATTTGTCCCACTCCATCCGTCGTCAATGTACTCGTCTACAACGGTCAGCCCATGCTCTGCGGCATACTGTCTAAGCATCATGCGCTGGGTCTGGATACTGCCGCTTTCCCCCTGTAATTCATCGTCACGGCTCAATCTCAAATATAGTGCAGTGTTATAAATCGTTGTATTGTATGGTTGTTTCACGGTTAAAAATCCTCCTTCTAAAAGAAACAACCCACGCTTATACAATACTCGCTGGTACAAGTATATCATAAGCGTGGGCTGATTGACAGTCGTTATTCCGTATTTTTTCAGGAAGCGGCGGCAGCGTGCTGGATCACATCTTCCAGCAGGCTGTCAAGCGGCTTCCCATCCTGTGCGAAATGCTCCGATACCTTGATACGGACTTTCCCCATGACAAAATACTGGGTGCCGTCTTTTTCGGTAAGCAGGGTGCCGCTGTTTTTGTTATTGCTCTCGTTTTTGCTTTTTGCCATAGGCAGTTACCTCCATAAATGAAATATGCCCGACAAGGGAATGTCAGACAGGTGTACAGCCGCAGACTGTCTCCGTGTCAACCAAACCGTGTCAACCGGCAGAAAAGACTTTGAAAACAATCCATAGGCGCTCTATTATTACTTTTTACTTTTTCTTTGATTTCTTGGTTGACATGGTTGACAAAGGAGAGAAATGCCCCAAATATCAGGCTTTTCCCCGTCAACCGGCTGTCAACCAAAGCGTCAACCAAACTGTCAACCGGTGGCTTTTCAGAATGGAAGTTCCATTTGCCGGGCTTCTTCTTCCGTGATTTCCTGAAAACCGTCCCCCTCCGGCGGAGCTTGGTTGACACGCTCCCAGCCTTTTTGAGAACCGTATTTCTTATACCGCTTCGGGCTTTTGTAGGCTACCCAGCCCTGTATGATGCCGCCCGCAATGCCGGTATTCATAATCTCGCAGATTGCCCGTGTCTCCCAGTCTGCCGGGGAATTTAAGTTCCCCAGCGCTTCCTCATAAAGCTGCTTGGAACATACCCTGTCGCCGGTGTAGTCCTCCAAATAGGCGTAGATCATGCCGGCCTGTGTGTCTTCCTGCATAAAGTCCTGCTGGTGGGCGTTCAGGTATCGGTTCATTTCCATGCTGAATGACAGCTTATACTTCCCACTGCGATAAACCGTCATGGCTTCCGCCCACATCTGTTCGATATACGCCCTCGCCGCCGCTTCATCGTCCAGTATGTGAACCTCCGCCCGTTCCGGGTACACCGTCACGGGGAGAAAGCGCCGGTTGCCGGTGCGGTCACGGGGCAAAAAGTCCTGCCGGTTGGTCGTCCCTCCAAATACACATTGCCGCAGCCGGTCTGCCGGATGTGTCTCATACGGCACTTTGTAGGTTTCTTTCTGGCGGCTTAAGAATGACTTGATTTCCTCAATACTCTTGGCGTTGGCTGTGGCAATCATCTCCGACATCTCGATAATCCAATGCCCTTGCAGCTTGCGGTACACATTTTCATCGTCCAGCTTTTTCAAATCGTCTGAAAACCATTCGTCCCTGCCTGCCAGCAGCCGGAAAAAGGTAGATTTCCCGGCTCCCTGACCACCAACCAGACAGAGCATGACCTCAAACTTGCTCCCCGGTCTGAATACCCGCCGGATGGCTCCCATCAGGAACAGTTTCAAGGCTTCATAGGTGTATTCGTCCGTATCGGCTCCCAGAAAGTGATGCAGGGCGTAACGGATGCGCTCTGTGCCGTCCCATTGCAGGCTGTTCAGGTAATCCCTGACTGGATGGTAGCGGTTTTCATTGGCAACAATCTTGATGGCGCTCTGCACCTTTTTCTCGCTGGTAAGCCCGTAATTTTCTTCCA